>ERZ773083.252-NODE-252-length-47507-cov-93.154324_pt1 | contig 47507 bp, 45 predicted proteins | sample MGYA00511465_ERZ773083 | MGnify/ENA primary metagenome ERZ773083 (study PRJEB29015, sample SAMEA2738001) | human oral metagenome | biome: human oral; feature: human-associated habitat; material: dental | place: China | collected 2060 ... | reverse complement strand
CGAGCCAGCCAGGCGGGTCTGAAGGAAATGATGACGAGACGAAGAGTGAGAGGTTGCCTGGGTAGTAGAACCGAGGGGCCAAAAGTCATGCGTGGAGGAAAATTATAGAATCTACCCTGATGCAGAACATTCATAGTGCACATAGACGGCGTAGCGGGGCGCTAATCTACCTTGACGCATCTAACTGTCTATTACGCTATGCTTGATAAATGCGGGGTGGGTGTTACAGTGAGTAGCATCAAGCTACATCCGGTAACAGACCGGATGGCTTGCGTCCCTTAAGGAGGGGTCAAGATGGAGTTTGTTGTCCCGACCATTCTGGTGGCTTTCGTCATTACGGGTACTGGCGACAGTGCCCGGATCAGGATTAACTTCCCGAGCCTCAAGGAGGAGGTGAAAAGATCGTTTATCGTGTGGCGCTCAAAAAGCGTCGCACGAAAGTATGGGGTCTACGATCCTGTGCTGCCGCAGGATCTTGGCGATGTGCTGTCAAACAGCGCATACGCCGAGGTAATTGGCAGACTAATCGAGGCTTCTGGTCTCGACTGCTTTAAGGCGGAAGGGGGTGAGTTGCGCACTAACTGCTCGGCACTGAAGCCAGCCGAGCAGGGCTTATTGCTTTCTTGGCTGGTCAGGTGCTTTAGTCGTGACCTGTCCCAGGTCACTCCGGCGCTCTTTGGCTGGAGCCGTCTTCCCGCCTGCGTATGTAGGCGGCGCTGGAACACCATGGACGGCGATCTTGAAGCCGTCTATGATAAAAGCAAGGGACTTGCTTCGTATGTGATTCTACATACGGGCTGGTCTGGCGATGAGCCTATTTTGCGCTGCGCCGCCACTTACCGAAAGGAGGCGAAAAACGCCTTGGATGACAAAGTAATAACCCCCTGGATGGGGATGAAGTACTCGTAGTTTCCATCCAGGGCACCCTCTCCGAGCCCTTGCTTCCGAGCAAGGGCTCATTTCATTTGGTGTTCTCATGTTGATAATTTTCCTTTACGTATGGCTTGAGCTGGTACGGGTAATACGGATAATCTCCTCAATTCTACTGCCTAGTTATTCCCTCACTCTTCGTCTCGTCATCATTTCCTTCAGACCCGCCTGGCTGGCTCGTGTGCTGCTGTGCTACAAGCGCACACAGTCTTCAGGAAATGACGATGCAGACGAAGGACGAAAGACACCCTTTGATACACTAATGGTTGTTGTGTGCCAGAGTAGCTCACCTAAGCTTCCGATGGCTGTTGATACAGCAGTAGGCTGGCAATTGCCAGTGGTACTTGCTATGTCGCCAGGCCTGAGGAAGCTAGGTGAGCTACTCTGGCTGGGATGTCGCCCCCTATATTTGCATTTTCAGAAATAATCAACTACACTATCAGCAATGAAGTAGTGTAAGTCTGTTTGTGGTGCTCGTTCTCGGCGGTACGAGCTCCTCAGGTATGGTCTCATTTACACACTACGGTGAGACCGGACTGCAGTCAAACAGAATTAGGTCCTTCAGCCAAGCCATATTTATATAAATAAGAGTAGAGGAGAGACTCGTGGCAGAAGCAACGAAGCAATACGTGGTAGATGGGGTGACCAAACGCACCTATTTCCGCCCGGAGCACAAAGTCATAGACCTACCGGATCTGGTCGGACACCTAAAGTCATCGTGGCGCAAGATGGTCGATAGCGACCTGGGCGACATCTTTAGTGAGGTTAATCCGATTGATGACTATACCGGCGAGAAGCTAAGCCTTAGCTTTAAGGATTATCGTTTTGGTGAGCCCAAGATATCGGACAAGGAGGCTATCCGGGATAATACCGACTACACAGCGCCCTTGTACGCTAATGTCGAGCTGGTTAACCGGACGACCGGTGAGGTCAAGGAGCAAGAGCTTTATCTGGGTGAATACCCCTGGATGACCGACCGAGGTACTTTCGTGATCAACGGCTCCGAGCGGGTGATCATCTCACAGCTGATCCGCAGTAACGGCGTCTACTTTGACGCCGAGCAAGTCGGCGATCAGCGCTACTATGGTGCTCGCATCATGCCTAGCCGAGGTGCTTGGTTCCAGTTCGAGACTGACTCGCATGGAGTCATCTGGGTCAGGATTGATCGTCGCCGCAAGATGCCGGTGACGACACTGCTACGAGCCCTGGGCTACAGCACTAATACCGCCATCAACGAGCTATTTGCTAAGACTAACCATGGTGAAGTTGATTACATTAAAGAAACCATCGCTAAGGAGAGCAGCCGAACTACTAACGAGGCGCTAATCGACGTCTTTCAGCGTCTCAGACCCGGCGATCTGGCTACGGTCGAGAATGCTCGCCAGATGATAGAGCGATCGTTCTTTGACTTCAAGCGTTTCGATATGGGTAAAGTTGGTCGCTACAAGCTCAACCGTCGCCTGGATAATATCAAAAAAGATCTAGGCATGCCGACCGGGCTGGCTGAGACGAATGAGAACCGGGTTTTGCTGCTTGACGACTTGGTGGCTATTATTAATGAGATCATCAGGCTCAATAACACTCAGGAGCCGGCTGATGACATCGATGCCTTCTACAATCGTCGAGTGCGTCTGGTGGGTGAGCTGGTGGCTCGTCAATTCCGAGTGGGACTGCTGCGCCTAGAGCGCAATATCCGTGATCGGATGACCGTGGCGGATCTGGCTACGGTGACGCCGGCTCAGCTGATTAACGCCCGACCGATCGTGGCGGCAGTGAGAGAGTTCTTTGCTTCGTCACAGCTGTCGCAGTACATGGAGCAGGAGAACCCGATCGCCGAGCTGTCGCATCGCCGCCGCCTTAGTTCGACCGGCCCCGGCGGCTTGACTAGAGAGCGAGCTAAGATCGATGTACGTGATGCCCACCCGACTCATTACTCCAGAGTCTGTATCATTGAGACACCTGAGGGTGGAGCAGTCGGCCTGGTGCTGAACTTAGCTACTCACGCTAAGATCAACGACTATGGCTTTATCACCGCACCATACCGCAAGGTGATTGATGGCAAGGTGACGAATCAGATCGAGTATCTGGATGCCGAGGCGGAGACGCATGAGACTATCGCTGAGAGCTCGGTCCGGCTGAACCCTGACGGTTCTTTCGCTGACGAACGAGTGGATGTTCGACGCAACCTGCGCCCGGAAACGGTTGACAATCACGAGGTTACTTATATGGATGCCAGCTCGATGCAGGTGATCGGGACGACAGCTTCGCTGATTCCTTTTGTCGAGCGCAACCGCATGGATCGCAACCTAATGGGCTCGAACATGCAGCGCCAGGCTGTGCCGCTAATCAATCCCGAGTCGCCGACCGTTGGTACCGGTGTCGAGCATGAGCTGGCTATGAATACTTCCTCGCTGATCGTAGCTGAGGCGGCAGGTGAGGTGCTCAAAGCTGATGCCGATGAGATCCGGGTTAAATACAGCGACAAGCTGATCAAGACCTACCACCCGACTCATTTCGTCAAGACTAACGCCAATCGGTCGTTCAACCAGCGAGTGGTAGTGACTCGGGGACAGAAGGTTAAGCAGGGGCAGCCGCTGATCGAGGGGGCGTCCATTGCCGATGGCGAAGTGGCGCTTGGTCGAGATGTGATCGTCGCCTACATGCCGTGGAAAGGCTACAACATGGAGGATGCCATTATTGTCAGCCGACGCTTGGTCGAGGACGACGCTCTCACTAGCATTGATATCGCCAGCTCCATGGTTGAAGTGCGAGACACTAAGCTTGGTCCGGAAATTGTCACCAGGGATATCCCTAATGCTTCTGAGGAGGCATTGCGCAACCTTGATGAGAACGGCATCGTAGCAGTCGGCTCAGAGGTCAAGCCGGGTGATGTGCTGGTGGGTAAGATTACACCGAAAGGTGAGCAGGAGCTTAGCTCAGAGGAGCGCTTGCTCAGGGCAATCTTCGGCGAGAAAGCTCGTGACGTGCGAGATACCTCGCATCGAGTCGGCCGCTCGGAGGGTGGCAAGGTGGTAGCTGTACGGATCTTTGATCGGGACTCCGGCTACGAGCTCAAGGCCGGTGTGTTGAAGCAGATCGAGATCTTCATTGCTCAGACTCGCAAGATTCAGGTCGGCGACAAGCTGGCCGGTCGTTATGGTAATAAAGGCGTAGTGGCTCGGGTCTTGAATGAAGAGGATATGCCTTTCATGGCTGATGGTACACCGGTCGATATGATCTTAAATCCGATGGGTGTGCCTTCTCGTATGAACCTGGCTCAGCTCTTTGAAGTACATATCGGCATGGCGGCTCGCAAGCTGGGCTACAAGGTGGCCACTCAGGCTTTCCGAGGTATCCCTAATGACAAAATCGCCGATGAGCTAGAGCGAGCCGGCTACGATCGGAGCGGTAAGTTCCAGCTTTATGACGGGCGAACCGGCGAACCATTCCAGGAGGAGACTACTGTCGGGGTGATGTATATGATCAAGCTCAGACACATGGTCATCGACAAGATTCATGCTCGGTCGACCGGACCGTACACTATGGTGACTCAGCAACCGCTAGGCGGGCGAGCCCACAATGGCGGTCAGCGCCTGGGAGAGATGGAAGTCTGGGCACTGGAGGCCTATGGTGCAGCTACTACCTTGCAGGAGATGCTGACTATCAAGTCGGATGATGTCAAGGGTAGAGCCCGGGCTTACGAGGCGATCATCAAGGGCAACCGAATTGAAGGGCCGGATATACCGGAAGGCTTCAAGGTGCTGGTGAAAGAGCTGCAAGGCTTGGGGCTAAGGGTTGACCTACTGGATAATGATGAGCTAAAGGACGCCGAGGCGCTGGTGACCGAGGCGGGCGATGGCGGCAAGGTCGAGGCTGACCGGGAGGTGGCTGAGTCATTAGCTGAGACGATGGACGAGCCAATTGATGAAGCGCCCGAGCTGGACGACGAGGATAATCTTGCCTTTGTCGCATCGGATGATGAAGCAGAGCCGGATGATATTAGTGAACTAAGTGACGAGGAGGAGGCGTAATGGTACGATCACAAGACGAGAAGTCAGTGGCTGACTTTAATGCTGTTCGACTGGCTATTGCTAGCCGAGAAGATATTTTAGCTTGGTCTTACGGCGAAGTGCTAAAGCCTGAGACGATTAATTACCGTACTCAGAAGCCGGAGCGAGATGGTCTATTCTGCGAGCGAATCTTTGGACCGGTCAAGGACATCAACTCTAATGACGCCAAGCTCAAGGGCGTGCGTAGCCGAGAGGCAGCCGTCGACAAGAACGGTGAGCTGGTCACAAAGAGCTCAGCCCGGCGAGAGCGGATGGGGCATATCAGCCTGGCTACACCGGTAGCCCATATCTGGTTCATGCGAGGTGTACCCAGCGCTATGTCGCTTCTGCTTAATATCACGGTTAAGAATCTGGAGCGGATTGCTTATTATCAGTCGTATGTTATCTTGGCAGTTGACCAAGAGACGGTTGATCAGTTCAGGGCAGATGTTGAGGCGGAGCGAGAGGCCGGGCGAGCCGCCATTAAGATGCGCTACGATAAGGCGGCTAATGCGCCTGAAGTCGAGGGTGACAACCCGGTCGACTTGCAAGCTCTCAGCAAGGAGATGGATAACGAACTGAAAGAGCTGGAGGATAACTATACTTACAAGAAAGAAGCGCTGGACAAGTTTCAGAAGGGTGCTCTGATCTCGGAGAATGATTACCTCAACTTGCCGGAAGGCTACGAGGATCTGATCGAGGTTGGCATGGGCGGTGAGGCGCTCTATCGACTGCTGAGCGAGATTGATCTGGGTCAATTGATCGGCGATCTGCGTGAGGAAGTGGCGACCAAGAAATCAGCCAGTGCCATCAAGAAGAAGCTGCAGAAACGGCTCAAGATCCTTGAGGGTATTCAGGTGGCCGGCATCAAGCCGGAGTCGATGTGCTTGACCGTCCTACCGGTCATTCCGCCGGACTTGCGACCGATGGTTCAGCTAACCGGTGGTCGGTTCGCTACCTCCGACTTAAACGATCTGTACCGACGAGTGATTAATCGCAACAACCGTCTGAAGAAGCTGGCTGAGCTGAATGCTCCGGAGGTGATTACTCGCAATGAGATGAGAATGCTCCAAGAGGCGGTTGATGCTCTGATTGACAATAGCGCCACTCGGGGTAGCCGAGCTGCTCAGGCGACTAATCGACGTCGACTTAAGTCGCTATCCGATTCGCTCAAGGGTAAGCAAGGTCGTTTCCGTCAGAATCTACTGGGCAAGCGAGTTGATTATTCCGGTCGCTCGGTCATCGTTTCGGGCCCGGAGCTGACGATAGATCAGTGCGGTATGCCTAAGACCATGGCACTGGAGCTGTTCAAGCCGTTTGTCATTTCTAAGCTGATGGAGTGGGAGCAGGCGCACAATATCCATACAGCTCAACGTCTGATTGACTCGGGTGATCCGGTGGTTTGGGACGCTCTGGACGAGGTGATTCAGGGCAAGTATGTCCTGCTCAACCGGGCGCCGACCTTACACCGTCTATCTATCCAGGCGTTTCAGCCCAAGCTGATTGAAGGCTTGGCTATTCAGGTTAGTCTGCTGGCACTGAAAGGCTTCAATGCTGATTTTGACGGCGATATGATGGCGGTTCATTTGCCGCTCTCGGAGGAAGCGCAGGCGGAAGCTCGGGATCTGATGTCGGTTCGAAGTAACCTGCTCAAGCCGGCTGACGGCAGTCCGGTGCTATATATCTCTCAGGATATTGTACTGGGGTGCTACTACATGACCTATGACAAGCAATCAACTCAGCTAAAGGAAGGCGAGAAGCGTCGGATCTTTAGCTCACCGGCCGAAGCAGTCATGGCGAAAGATGCCGGTGAGATCAAATATCAGACACCGATCACCATTCGTTTCAGGGGTAAGACCTACGATACGACTCTGGGTCGAGTCCTGGTCAATGAGGTACTGCCGGAGGACTTTCCTTTCGTCAATCAGACCTTAGCGAAATCTGACCTAACTCGGGTGGTAGCGAGAGTTTTCGATGGTTATGGTGCGGATGTGGCTGCTGATACGGCCGATAATCTTAAAAATCTAGCGTTTGAATACGCTACTCAATCGGCTCTCTCGACCGGTATGGATGACTATTTCGAGGTTGATGATATCGATGAGATTATGAGCAATGGCGATGCTAGAGTGGCGCAGATAGCTGAGCAGTACAACGACGGCTTGATTACTAACGATGAGCGCAAGCGCTTGACCGTCAAAGTATGGCGAGATGTTAATGCTAAAGTGACTTCGGAAGTAGAGGAGCGTCTACAGGTGACCGACTCGTCCGTGTCGGTATTAGCCCTGTCAGGAGCTCGCGGTAATGTCGATAGTATCAAGCAGGCGGGGGCGATGATCGGTGTACAGGTGGATGCTACCGGCAAGGATATTGAGCTACCGGTCAAGAGTCCTTACAAGATGGGCATGACCCCGCTGGAGGCTTTCGTGGTGACCCGCGGTTCTCGCTATGGTGGCGTCTCGACTGCTCTGAAGACGGCTGAGTCCGGCTATCTGACCAGACGCCTGGTGGATGTGGCGCAAGATGTCTTCTCAGTGCCGGATGATCAGGCGCCGGAAGACCCGGGCTTTACTATCTACCGGGATGAGGCTGATGTCACCGGTGTTAGCTTCGCTAAGCGTCTGGACGGCCGATACGCCGCCGAGGATGTGACCGGCTATGTCATGAAAGGTGATCTGATCAGCTCCGATATTGCGGCAGCTATTGATAAGGATGAGTCGATTAACGAAGTTAAGATTATGTCGGTACTCTCAACGCCCGAGCTCAGAGGTGTGCCGTGCAAATCTTATGGTCTAGACCTCTCGACTAACTTCCTGGTCAGCGAGGCTGAACCGATCGGTGTGATCGCCGCTCAGTCGATCGGTGAGCTGGGTATGCAGCTAACCCTGGATACCAAGCATAGTGGTGGTGTCGGTGGAGCTAATATCTCGACCGGTATTGTTCGTGTCGAGGAGCTGCTGGAGGCTCGCAGTCCAAGCGGTGAAGCGTGCCTGGCGAGGGTTGACTTGACGGTCCAGTCTATCAATGAGACCGAGGATAATTACGTTATCAATGTCATGCCTGACCAGATCAAGGTCAAAGATGAAGCGACGGGCGAGCTGGTAGCGGTGGAGTTCGGCGTATCGGATATCATGACCACACCACACCCCAGTGCTTCTGAGAACCGAGCTAAACCGGTCGTAACTCGTCGGGAAGACGGTTCATTTGACATCACTCTGCGCAATGACCAATATCAGCCAGCAGTATCAGCCGGCGACCACGTCGACAAGGGTGATTGCATCACGGTCGGGTCGAAGCACCTGGGTGACCTCTTTGAGGCTCAGGGCATTGCTGCGACTGAGCGCTATGTGATTGATGAGATGCTCAAGATCTACGCCTCCCAGGGTGGTAATGTCTCGGCTAAACACATGGAGATTATCGTTCGTCAGATGTTCAGTCGGGTCAGGATTAACGATCCGGGCGATGGCTCATATATCGCTGGTGACGTGGTCAGTAAGGCGTCGGTGATGGATGAGAATAGAGAGCTGGTCGCCCAGGGCAAAGAGCCGGCGACGTTTGATCAGCTACTGCTCGGCATCACTAAGGTGTCGGTTAATAGCGATTCCTTCCTCTCAGGGGCGTCATTCCAGGATACTACCAGAGTGCTGATCAGCGCTGCCATTTCCGGGCGGGTTGATCATCTCAAGGGGCTGAAGGAGAATGTCATCATCGGTCGTAAGATTCCGGTGGGCACGGGTGTTTTGCCTGAGCCTGAGTTGGCAGAAGAGCGCTTCGAGGCTGAGCCCGATCAGCAGCCGGCGGCGGTCTAGTGTAATTCGCTGGTGTGCATTAGCTGATCTGTGTTACGACTCAGGACAAAGTCCGTAATTTCCCTCCACGCATAACTCTTTGACGTACGAGTAGTACATATGGTCTCCTCAGGCCCCAGCATCCCAGCAGGATACATAGAGCTGGCGTTGCGTAAGAAGAACTATGGTGTAATATGAGCTTAAATTATACCTGAATAGACTTACGCATCTGCTGGGTGCTGGACAGGCTGGCACCGTATAAACTACCACGTGCACTGGGTAGCTTACTGATATATCAACAGCCTTCGTCAACCACACTGTACTGCTCGTACTTAGAAACGCCTTACTTGATTGACGGCAGACAAGAGCAATGGGATAAGGAGACCATACAGCCTGCTCTGAATGCCAGATAGTCACATCCAAGGGTGTCTTTTTGTCCTTCACTCTATTAGTCATTTTCCGAAGACTGTGCACGCTTGAAGCTCAGCAGTGCACGAGCCAGCCAGGCGGGTCTGAGGGAAATGATAATAGAGTGAAGAATGAGGAGCTGGCTAAAGCGAGGAGATTGTGAGCATTATTACTTACATGAAGCGTCACGGCTTTATTCCACCAAGTTTGAGGGCTTTGTTGCTGATGCGTTCTGTGCTAAGCTATACGGTAGAGTTTCTAGCCATTCGCCAGTGCTGTGGACGGAATGGCATAGTTAAATATGTAACAATAGCTAAAAGGAGATCAATGCCTACAATCAATCAGTTGGTTCGTAAGCCGAGAAAAAGTGCAACCAAGAAATCCAAATCGCCGGCCTTACTGACCATCCAAAACACCCTTAAGACTAAGACCTATGCCCAGAATGGACCATTGAAACGAGGCGTCTGTGTCAAAGTTACCACTAAGACACCCAAGAAGCCGAACTCAGCTATGCGCAAAGTCGCTCGTGTTCGCCTGACTAACGGGCAGGAAGTCTGGGCGTATATCGGCGGAGAAAAGCATAATCTACAGGAACATGCCGTTGTATTAGTGCGCGGTGGGCGTGTCCCTGACTTACCCGGTGTTCGCTATCATATCGTTCGCGGGGCGCTTGACCTACAAGGCGTCGAAGGTCGCAAGCGGGGTCGTAGCAAGTATGGTGCTAAGAAAGGAGACAAGTAATGCCACGTAAAACTACCAAGTCTTTACAGCGCCTGATCAAGCCGGACCGCAAGTATAACAGCGTCCAGGTACAGCGCCTGATCAATAAGTCGATGCTCAATGGCAAGAAGCACGCTGCGGAGCGGATGGTCTATGCAGCACTGGAGCTGGCTGCTAAGAAAGTCAAGTCGGAGAATCCGCTAGAAGTACTGGAGACGGCACTAAGTAATATCTCGCCTAATTACGAAGTTAAGAGCAGACGAGTCGGCGGGGCGAACTATCAGATTCCCTTCCCGATCCAGGGGCATAGGCAAGAGCATTTTGCCTTCATGTGGCTAGTCCAAGCTGCTCGAGCTCGTAAGGGTGCGCCTTATCAGGAGCGGCTAGCCGGCGAGATCGTCGATGCGATTAACCAGACCGGCGCTGCTTATAAGAAGAAAGAAGACACTCACCGCATGGCTGAGGCTAACCGAGCGTTTGCTCACTTTGCGAGGAGTTAAGGGAGGGCATATGGCAGATCATAATAAGATCCCCCTGAGTAAGTTTCGTAATATCGGGATCATCGCACACATCGATGCCGGCAAGACGACTACTACGGAGGGTATCCTCTACCGGACAGGACTGGCGCATAAGATTGGTGAGGTGCATGAAGGCGAAGCGACCACCGACTGGATGGAGCAAGAGCGAGAGCGTGGCATCACTATTACCAGCGCAGCGGTAACTTGCTATTGGCAGGATCATCACATCAACATCATTGATACCCCGGGGCATATTGATTTCACCGCTGAGGTGGAGCGCTCGCTACGGGTGCTGGACGGAGCAGTCTGCGTGCTGGACGGCAAGATGGGGGTTGAGGCGCAGACCGAGACGGTTTGGCGTCAGGCCAACAAGTACGATATCCCTCGGGTAGTCTTCATTAACAAGATTAACCAAACTGGTGGCGATTTCTTTAAGTCGCTTGACTCGATTCACCATCGGCTGAGCAAGAATGCTTTGCCAATTCACCTGCCGATCGGCTTTGAAAAGACAGTCAACGGTATCGTTGACCTGATTGACATGAAGTCTTACACCTACAAGGACTACGCCGATCACCAGCTAGTCCAGGGCGAAATCCCGGCTGACATGCTGGACAAGGCTAAGGAGTGGCGGACTAAGCTGGTCGAGAAGGCAGTCGAGGCTGACGACGAACTGTTTGAGCGATACCTGTCGGAAGGTGAGGATTCTATTACTCAGGCAGAGCTGGTCAAGTGTCTGCGTCAATTAGTGCTAAACGGTGACTTTTACTTGGTTACCGGTGGCGATGGCCGAGGTGTTATCGTCGAAAAGGTGCTTGATCTGGTGGTAGATTATCTACCATCACCGGTCGACGTCAAAGAGATCGACGGCGTCGATCCGAAGACTGACGAGCAGATCTATCGTAAACCAAGCGTGGATGAGCCACTATCAGCCCTGGCGTTCAAGATTGCTACCGATCCTTTCGTCGGTAAGCTGATCTTCGTCCGAGTCTATTCGGGTAAGCTGAGTTCCGGCTCGTATGTCTTTAACTCGACCACCGGCGAGAAAGAGCGGGTCGGGCGAATCGTTCGGATGTTTGCTGAGAAGCGTGACGAGATCAAGGAAGTCGAAGCAGGTGATATTGCGGCGGTGATCGGGCTCAAGCACACCACTACCGGCAGTACACTATGTGACCAAGCTCATCCCATCCAGCTTGAAGGGATCAGCTTCGTTGAGCCGCCAGTGTCGATCGCTGTCGAGCCGAAGACCAAGGCCGACCAAGAGAAGATGGCGGTCGGCTTGCAGCGTCTAGCTGAGGAAGACCCGACCTTCCGGGTACATACTGACGAGGAGACTGGTCAGACTATCATCTCGGGTATGGGTGAGCTTCACTTGGAGATCATCGTCGATCGCTTGCATCGGGAGTTTAGTGTCGAGGCTAATACCGGTGAGCCACAGGTTGCCTTCCGTGAGACCATACGAGGCACTGCCGAAGTGCAGGGCAAGTACATCAAGCAGTCCGGCGGTCGTGGGCAGTACGGTGATGTCTGGGTTAAGTACGAGCCGAACGAGGTCGGTAAGGGCTTTGAGTTTGAAGATAAGATCAAGGGCGGTGTAGTGCCGCAGGAATATCGTCCGGCAGTTCGAGCAGGTATTGAAGAGACGCTAAATGGCGGAGTCATCGCCGGCTATCCGGTGGTCGACGTCAAAGCGACTCTGTATGATGGCTCGTACCACGAAGTTGACTCATCTGAGATGGCGTTTAAGATGGCCGGCTCAATCGCTACTAGAGACGGCATTAAGCAGGCGAAGCCGGTTCTGCTTGAACCGATTATGCGTCTGACTATCGTTACTCCGGAAGAGTTCATGGGTGATGTCATCGGTGACTTGAATGCTCGCAGGGGCAGGGTTGAGTCGATGGACGACCTAATGGGTGGAGCGAAACAAATCAAAGGCTTCGCCCCGCTGGCTAATCTCTTTGGCTACACTACCGACCTGCGTTCGATGTCGCAGGGGAGAGCTGCTTCCTCGATGGAGCTTGCTCAGTATGAAGAAGTTCCGCCCAATGTGGCGCAGGAGATCATCGCCAAACGTAACGGCTAGTCCGGTCAGTAGCTGTCTAGCAACAAATACCCTGAGTGTACGCCCAGGGTGTTTTATTTGACGAGTTCATTGTGCCTGGCCATCAGCAGGCTAACTACCCTGACTACGACCAGGTAGCTCAGGGTAATCAGTGAGATGACGAGCATCGGTGTTAGGGTTGGCTGAACGAAGCCGAAATATCTGCCCAGTGGACTAAAGATGATGGCTAAGGCAAGCAAGATAACCCCTGTGATACTTGCTAGAAGCGGCTTAGAGGGGAGAGACTTGGTGAAAGCCCTCGGACTACGGATGATTAGGATGACCAGTGTCTGAGTGACTAACGACTCGATGAACCAGTATGTCTGAAACCCCGCTGCAGTAGAGTTAAAAACCAGCTTGAGCATGGCAAAGGTGATGAAATCAAACAGGGATGAGATTAATCCGAAGACAAGCATGAACTCCTTGAGCGACTTGATATTCATCTGGCGAGGCTTCTCCAGCTGGACGAGGTCGACGTTATCGCTGGGGAGAGCGAATTGAGAAGAATCATAGAGGAGATTGTTTAGTAGTATCTGCGGTGCAGTCATCGGCAGAAAGGGCAGGAAGAGTGATGCGCCCGCCATCGAAATCATGTTGCCGAAGTTCGAGCTGAGGCTCATCTTGAGGTATTTGGCGGTGTTAACGAAAGTCCGTCGCCCCTCGACCACGCCGTCATTGAGATAACGTAGACTCTTGCCCAGTAGGATGATATCAGCTGCGTCACGAGCCACTTCGACGGCGTTATTAACCGAGATGCCGATATCCGCCACCTTGAGGCTGGGGGCGTCATTGATTCCATCACCCATGTAGCCGACTACGTGACCCTGCCGGCGTAGAGCTTTGATGATGCGAAGCTTCTCGCTCGGGTTAACCCGAGCAAAGATAGAGGTCCGGTCGACTATTTTGGCTAGCTGGAGGTCGTTGAGTCGATTAATCTGATCGCCGGTCAGTACTTTGGCCACCTCTAAGCCGAGGTCGTGAGCGACTCTTTGGCAGACTAGCGGGTCGTCACCCGAGATGATCTTGACTCTAATATTATTCTGATTTAGGTCACGCAATGACTTGGCGGCACTTTTCTTGGCCGGGTCGGTGAAGCAGACGAAGCCCTCGAAAGTCAGGTCAGACTCGTCCTTGGTCTGATACTCATCCTTGGTCTCGAGAGACTTGGTGGCGATCAGTAAGGTCCTGAGACCTTGTCGGCTGAGTTCTTGATAATCTGCCTTTAGACGGTTGAGCAGTAGGGGTGACAGATGGCGGGCGGCGCCGTTCTTATCTCTGTAGCGACTAATGATCGGGAAAAGGCTGTCGGGCGCTCCTTTGGTGATCATAGTCAGCTGATCTGCTCGGCTGACGATCACACTCTCTCGCTTGCGCTCAAAGTCAAAGGGCAGCTCCCGCACTAGTCGGACGCCGGTCAACTTGGCTTGGTGGTGACTAATGATCGCCGTGTCTAGTGGGCTCTTGTACGACGATGACAACTGACAGACCGTATGAGCCAGCTCGATAATCTTGCGACACTCAGTCCGGTTGAAGTCCTGCGTCTTAGCTACGCTGATGTGGTTCTCAGTTAGCGTGCCGGTCTTGTCGGTGCAGAGGATATCCATGGCGCCGAAGTTCTGCATAGCAGCCAGCTTCTTGACGATCACGCCTTTCTTCGACATGCGGAGCGAGCCTTTAGTCAGATTAATGGTCATAATTAACGGTAGAAGCTCAGGGGTTAGCCCAACCGCCAGAGCAATGGCGAAGAGGAGTGACTGGGCGGGGCTGCGCTGAAACAAGATATTTATCACCAAGATGAAGATAACTAGCCCCAGGGTTAAGTGGGTTATCAGGCCGGAGAAGCGGGTCAGCTCCAGCTCAAACTCACTGGTATTACCATGGTTGAGCGACGTAGCGATGTGGGCGAACTCGGTCTTGGTGCCGGTGGCGGTCAAGCAAAGCTCGCCTGACCCGCTAGCGACACTGCTGCCCATGTATATTTGGTCGCCGGGTTGCTTGGCTACAGGGTATGATTCGCCGGTCAAGGAGCTTTCGTCGACTAGTAGACTATTACTGCTAATTACCTTACCGTCGGCCGGGATGATGCTACCTGCCTGAACTGCCACTACGTCACCCGGCACCAAGCAGGCGACGTCCAGCTGGTGAGGCTTGCCGTCACGTAGCACCGTAGCTTTGGTGTGGACGGATCGCTCCAGGTCGGAGACTGCTTTCTCGGAGCGGTAGGTGTTGGCGAAGTCGAGGCTGGTTGAGATTAGGATAATTACGGTGATGATGGTGCCGCTGGCTATCTCACCCATGAAGAAAGAGATGCCGGCGGCCAGGAGTAAAATGAGGACGAGCGGATTCTTAAATCTGGCGAGGTAAGCCTGGATGCCGGATATGTGCTTGGTCTTGGTGATGACGTTCTGACCGTATTGCTCCAGTCGACGATGTGCCTCTCGACTGCTTAGTCCACCGGGGTTGCAATCCCGGGTGCTCGGTTGGTGATCTTGCTGCTTCTCGCTCATGCTTAGGTAAATTATAACACCGGGACAAGGAATTAAGTCAGGCGTAGTTACTACCAGTAGCTCAGAGTAGGGCGTATGGTCTCCTCAGACCTGGCGACGTAGCGAGCGCCACGGGCAATTGCTAACTTACTGCTATATCAACAGTCTTCGTCAACCACATCGTCCTACTCTTACGCACATTATCTCTTGCCACGTAAAGGGTGTCTCTTGTCCTTCACTCTATTATCATTTCCTTTGTAGCCGCCTGGCTGGCTCGTGACACAGCTCTGGCTTCAAGCGCTGCAGTCTTCCGAGAATAACGATACAGATGAAGGACATGATGTATCCGGTCATATTACGCTCAAGCTGGACAAACGCTGAGAGGATAAACTATAGTGAATACCATCAAGTTGCACCCGGTAACAGACCGGATGGCTTGCGTTCATTAAGGAGAGGCTAATGATATTTCTAAAAAGGCTCGTAGTTCCGAAGGTTCTAGTGGCGGTTGCGCTGCAGGAAGAGGATAACACCGCATTCACTTACGGTAATTATTCGGCAGAAGTCATCATCAGATTTAGGGGCGTTGAAGAAGTAAAAGACTCCGTGATCGTATGGCAGTCTGAGGAGGCTGCAAAGAAACACGGGGCTGTCAACCCTGTGCTCCCGGATAAGCTTGGTGAAGTAATAGAAAACAAAGCTTATGTTGAAGTCGTAGAAGAGTTGCTTGAGACCAACGGTCTTGAGTATCTCAAAATGGAGGGAGACGTGCTCAGGTTTAACTGCACTATGCTGTCACCGTATGAGCAGAACATTTTACTTAGACATATCGTTGTGAATTTGGAGAGAATTTCGCACTTGATGGCGGAGCTGTTCGGATGGAATAGGCTGCCGGCCTGTGTCGGTAGGAGAGTATGGGAAGGCCTTGATTGCGACCTCGTCGACGGCGGTCAAGGAGGTACGGGCTGGGTATATCCACCTCGTCCAAGCTGGTATATAGACAAGAGGCTCAAGTATAATATGGAAGAGCCGAGCTCTCTATCTCTTGTGTCATATTCCATCGCATATGTTGGATCTGCGTTTTCCCATGAGGACGGCAATACCATCCCTGTTTTAAGGTGTTCCGCCACCTATCGAGAGGAGGTGAGCAGGGCTTTGTCATTGATAGACGTATGAGGCTTCTCCTGATATTTCTCTGAGCTCTTGCTTTCGAGCAAGGGCTCTTTTTTAGATATTACGCCAAGTACATTGCATATAATACAAAGTCGCAAAGGTGTATAATAGGCAGAGCTAATCAACTTAGGAGGGTGTGTTTGTTCGGAATTAAGAAACAACCAGTGGTTAATCAATCTAGCCGGTCGGGCGACTTCGCCTATCTGCCGGAGTCAGCTGTCTACTTTGACTCGGCTTGCCAGTGCTTGCGTCCTACTGCGGTGACCAAAGCTATCACCGACTACTACACCACCTACAACTCCTGTGGCGAAAGAGTCAAATACGCTTGGGGGCTAAAGGTTGACCAAATGGTGGATGACACCCGGGCTGCCGTGCTAAATAGCCTCAAACTCTCCGGTAAAAAGTACTTTGTCAGTTTTACTCAGAATACTACCTACGGGCTGAACTTACTGCAGAGCCAGCTCCGTCCTGACGGTATCAAGCGAGTGATTACCAGCGACATCGAGCATAATTCGGTCTTTCTCTCGACCATGTCGCTGGCGAAGCGGCTGGAGGTACCTCGCCTGGTGGTAGCTCGGCGAAATGACGGCTCGCTAGACTGGGGCTCGTTAGATTTTAGTGGAGCAGTGGTGGTTGTGAATGCCGTCTCGAATGTCGATGGTCGTCAACTCTCTAATGTACGCCAGCTAGCCAAGGCGGTTCATGAGCAAGGTGGATGGCTGATCGTTGATGCGGCTCAGACCATGGCGTTCTATGGTGACCTGATTGCCGGTGTAGAGGCGGATGCTATTTGTTTTTCAGCTCACAAAATGTACGCTCCCAGCCTGGGGGTGATGGTGGTGCGGAAAGATTTATTGCGGCGGATGGACGTCACCTTTATCGGTGGCGGGATGGTCGACGATGTCATGGAAAGTCGCTATCAACTATCAGCTGATAACGACGCTCACATCCATACCGTCTTTGAGCCTGGTCTCCAGCCCTACGGTGAGATCGCTGGGCTGGGAGCGGCGCTGAAGTGGCTACCGGGAGCAAAGAAGCGTAGCCGGGTAGATACCTACGCTGAGCAACTGACTAACTTCCTGGCAGGGGCGAAGGGGATTCATCTGCTCAATCGGAAGCCCGGACCGATCATCGCTTTTTATCACGACAAGATCGACGCTCACCTACTGGCTCAGGCATTATCTGATCGAGGCATCATGGTGCGCAGTGGCTATTTCTGCGTCCACCATTATCTACACCACGTCAAGCAGTATCCGCCATTAGTACGCTTGTCGCTGGGGCTGCATAATAGGCAGAGCGATGTTGACCAATTTATCTCAGCGATGGAGCAGGTGGTGCGCTAGATGGTCTGTATAGCGGCATTCGTTATTTTGGCTATATTGGTGCTGGCGGTACCTCTGATTCGCCTATTTAGTAGACGGCTAGCCGATCAGATCATGACGCTATTTCGCCGTTCGACTCATTGTTTCACCCGGCGAATCACCTTGCGTACCTGTGATACCACTTTCGCTGAAGATGTCAAGGGGACGGTTTTACGTCGGGTGGTACTGCGGCATCCCAGCTGGGTCAAGCCTCTGTCAGCCTTGATGGAGCTTCTATCCGTGCTAATCGTCCTTACTACCATCTGGTCGGTGCTGGTCGGGGCGAAGTCGCTGGTCTCACTCTATGTTTATGGCACTTGCAATCCGACGACACCGAGCTCCTGCTCGCTTGACGGTTCTGAAGCCTGCACGATTGATGCTGTGCCGGTGGCCTTTAACGAACATCCGGTTCGATGGATCGGGGAGTGGTTTAGTGAGTTTGGCGAAGCGATCATGGCCATCCCGACCAGGCTAAAGTATTGGGAAGCTCGAGACTATCTACCGAGTCAGGTTAGCTATTATGATGACTATGACCGGAACAAGCCTACCGCCCTTGATATCATTGACCCCGGCTGTACGGTCTGCGCCAACTCATTTAAGAAGCAGTTGGCTCGGGGCTTCTTTAAGAAATACAACGTCGCTATCCTACCTTATCCGATCAAAGATGGACGGGGCGGCTACAAGTTTCCTAATTCATACTTAGTCACCCGGTATCTGGTAGCGGTTCAGCTAAAGCCGCTTAAGAAGTCGGGGCAGCCGATGATCTGGCGGATGATTAAGCGAATGTACACCGGCAAGACGACGGATGGTGATAGCAACCAGAACGCCTTTAACGTCGCCTACGACCAAGCCAAGGCGGAGCGGGTGCTCAAGGATTGGCTAAGGGACTTCGGCTATAGCGATCAGCAGCTGGAGGAGATAACTAAGCTGGCAAGATCCGATCAAGTAGTGAAAATTATCGAAGACAACACTCGTCTGGTGAATGACAAGGTTAAGACTAAGAAGATCCCGACGGAGATCTTCGCCGGGCAACGGCATGACGGCGGGTTCGACGATGCGACTAAGTTTTAGTGCCGGCCCTAGGTGACGGAGCTTTACACCGCCTAGTCAATCGTCTATAATTAGCCTAAGCGTAGCTGAGGCGATGTAGTATCGCATCGCCACGCACGACAAGTCTAATAACTAATTAATAGGAAAGGGTAAAATGGCAACATTTCAACGCAACAAACCGCATGTCAATGTTGGCACCATGGGTCACGTTGACCATGGTAAGACCACTCTGACTGCTGCTATCACCAAGACCTTGGCTGAGCGCCTGCCTAGTGATGTCAACAAGCCTGTCGCTTACGATCAGATCGACAACGCTCCGGAGGAGAAAGCTCGCGGTATTACTATCGCTACCTCGCACGAGGAGTACGAGTCAAAGAAGCGTCACTATGCTCACGTCGACATGCCGGGTCACGCCGACTATGTCAAGAACATGATTACCGGTGCTGCCCAGATTGACGGTGCTATCTTGGTTGTCTCAGCAGCCGATGGTCCGATGCCGCAGACTCGAGAGCACGTTCTGCTGGCGCACCAGGTCGGTGTGCCGAAGATCCTCGTCTTCCTCAACAAGATGGATCAGGCTGATCCTGACTTGGTTGAGCTGGTTGAAGAGGACGTTCGTGACCTCCTAGAGAAGAACGGTTTCGACCGTGACTGCCCGATCATCAAGGGCTCGGCTCTTAAGGCGCTGGAGGGTGACGCTAAGGAGATGGATCATGTCATGGAGCTGGTTGACGCCATGGATGATTACTTCCCCGAGCCGAAGCGAGCGCTTGACAAGCCGTTCTTGATGCCGATCGAGGATGTCTTCTCTATCAAGGGTCGTGGTACGGTAGCGACCGGGCGTATCGAGCAGGGTGTCGTCCATATGAATGATGAAGTCGAGATCGTCGGTCTACGCAAGACTCAGAAGTCGGTCGTGACCGGTATCGAAGCCTTTAAGAAGACCTTGGATGAGGGTGAGGCCGGTGACAACGCCGGTATCCTGCTCCGTGGTATCAACCGCGAGGACATTGAGCGTGGTCAGGTGATCGCCGCTCCCGGTACCATCACTCCTCATACCGAGTTCAAGTGCAAGGTCTATATCCTGACTAAGGAAGAGGGTGGTCGTCATACGCCATTTTCGCAGGGCTACAAGCCTCAGTTCTACTTCCGTACTACTGACGTGACGGGTGAGGTAGAGCTGCCCAAGGGCAAGGAGATGGTTATGCCGGGCGACAATGTCGAGTTTGATGTCAAGCTGCAGGCGGCTATCGCTATGGAGAAAGGCTTGACCTTCGCTATCCGTGAGGGTGGTCGGACAGTCGGTGCCGGTCAGGTGACCGAGATCATCAAATAACTATACTTGTGACAGAGTGGTAGTTAAACAGCCGGGCGCTCGCCCGGCTGTTTTCTTTAGACGCTTTTGTTTATGCGGTGTCTTTTTATTACTACTCAGCTGACAATATAGGCTTGACCTCAAACCACTCATTGCTATAGCCATCACCCTCTAGTGTGAGGGGCTCAAAGATTCATCACGTCTTCCCTCAGACGCTGGCGAAGTCTTCGGTAATCCGTGATGAATCCGCCCCTCACGGTTACTCTGAGCTACAAGACTAAATTATTTATATGTCTGTAATTCCCCAGTCTCATTTCTTGGTCTAACTTCAGTTGAAGCGAGCATTCCTAGTACGAGTAGTACAGTGTGGTTGACGAAGGCTGTTGATATATCAGTAAGCTATCCAGTGCACGTGGTAGTTTATGCGGTGCCAGCCTGTCCAGCACCCAGCAGATGCGTAAGTCTATTCGTATACAACTCAAGCCCATATATATTATGTCATGGTTCTTCTTGTGCAATACCAACTTTATGCATCCTGCTGGGATGCTGGGGCCTGAGGAGACCACCTGTACTATTCGTATACCATAGAGTTATACGTGGAGGGAAATTACAGATGATGCTTTGGTGGCAAGCATCTGCAACATACGAGATGGTATAGCTGATGCGCTAATCAACCTTGACGCATCTAGCTATCTATTACGCTAATGCTTGACAAATGCGGGGGGGGGTGTTACAGTGAATACCATCAAGTTGCACCTGATAACAGGTCAGGTGGCTTGCGCTCTTTAGGAGGAGCAATGTGTGAGAAGGCGTGGTCAAGGTCAAGGTCAAGGTCCTCTGAGCCGGTTAGCGCCGGCCCAGAGACAGAGAAAGAACACTCAGCACTCGTAGTGGATGCTGAGTGGTGCGGCTCGTCGGAGGGGAAACCCTCCGATGAGAAGATCGTCTCTTCCCTGGCTGACGCCAGGGAAGAGCTTGGCCGGTTGCGCAAGACCTTCGGGTCTTGCGATAACATCGTTTCGCTCGCTTTGGCGAGCGTGGCGGCTCTAGAGCGGCGGTGTGCCGCTCTGGAGAAAGAGTCTAGGGAGGTCGCAAGACCTCCTCAGGCGGATCATTCCGTAGAGCGGCAAATTGCCGCCCTACGAGAATCTCTCGGGGATCAGAGTCCTCAAGAGGCCAAAAGCTCTTCCTCGAAAGAGGAGGAGCACTTTCTCGTCGCCCCTATCAGGGGCATTGACGAGAACGGTTGCCTGATCCTAGGCGACCGTAAAATCTTGAGTGCCTCGGCACTCAAGATTTAGCACCACCCCCCGGCGGGTCGGCGTATGTATTTTTTGTACGCCGGCTCGCCGGCATCTCTATCCATCCCCTCCGCATCCCCCTGCTTCCGAGCAGGGGGATTTTCCTTTTCTATAACCTCAACGACTTTTTACTATATCTTAGTCCATGCCTGCAATTTCCCTCCATGTATAACTCTTTGGCGTACGAGTAGTACAGGTGGTCTCCTCAGACCTGGCGACGTATAGGTCACCACTGGCAATTGTTAACTTACTGTTATATCAACAGTCTTCGTCAACCACACTGTACTACTCGTACCCAGGAAAGCTTTGTTCTAACTAATGTCAAAGTAAAAGATGAGACTTGGGAAATTGTAGACAGGTAGTCGCACTACATGCGGATCTCAGCGTCGACGCCGGCAGGTAACGACAGATTCTGCAAGCTATCAATCGTCTTCGGCTTAGCGTCGACGATGTCGATCAAACGCTTGTGGACTCGCATCTCAAAGGCTTCGCCACCTGTCTTAAAGATATGAGGCGACTTGACGACAGTAAAGGTGCTCCGCTTGACCGGCAGTGGTACCGGACCGACTACCGAAGCGCCACTACGTAGTGCCGTCTCGACGATCTGCTTAGCAGCCGCATCAATGACTCGGCTGTCGTAAGCTTTTAGCTTGATTCTGATCTTGGGTGCTGATGATTCAGCCATGAGGATACCTCTCTTCTGCCTGTTCTCCGAGGCTAGGGACGCTGCAATCTCACGTAGAGTGTCCAACGTAATTAAATAACACCTATATAGTACGATATTTGCGCTTCTATGACAATGCATACTTGATTGACATCTGATTAACCTCTCACTCTTCGTCTCGTCATCATTTCCTTCAGACCCGCCTGGCTGGCTCGTGTGCTGCTGAGCTTCAAGCGTGCACAGTCTTCAGGAAATGACTGACGCAGACGAAGGACGAAAGACACCCTTGGCACGACCATTAAGATTCATAGCTTGATGCCGGACGGTCCAGCTTGTAGAATAGTAGAAATGGCGAAAGCAAAAATATGGCTAAAAAGACGTACTTCTCGGGGTGAAGGGCGACAAATCAAGCGCCAACCTCGCCTGAACGCCCGCAATCTCGACCGAGACATCCAGAAAAACCAGCTCATCTACTCGCACTACCTGCTGAAATATGTAGTACTATTCGCCATCGGTCTCTGCTGGCTACGCATCGGCATCGTCGTTGGACCGCTCACCAGCCTGCCGGTCGGTCTGATAATCGGTCTCGTCGTTGTCAGCTTGGAGCGCTTTCGAACCAGTCGGAAAATCGAGCTGGCTATCCTGCTGGTAGCCGGTCTGCTGAGCTACTTTCTCCCCGTCGGTCTGGTGTTGTAAAAGTAGACTATCCGTGATAGACTAGCCCTGTTAATATTAGATGGACGTCCCTGAGAACGTCTGTAAGTCTCTGACAAGCATGGTGGTGCGTCGGAGAAACTGCAGATTCTCAGGCGTTTTAAGTGGAAAAGGGAAAGTATGCATACTTTAATCGGTACCAAACTTGGTATGACCCAGATCCTTGGCGAAGGTGGCGTGGTGATCCCGATCACCGTCATTGCAGCCGGTCCTTGTACTGTCACTCAGGTGAAGTCGCTCGAGCATGACGGCTATAATGCAGTACAGCTGGGCTATGGGAATGGGAAGAACCTGAGCAATGCCGTTGCCGGGCATGTTAAAGCATCCGGTGCAACTCCTAAAGTGATTCGTGAGGTGCGTCTAGACGAGTTGGGTGAGGAGAAAGTCGGCGATACTATCAGTGCCGACATTTTTAATGTTGGCGATAGCGTCGATGTCAGAGGGATCAGCAAGGGTAAAGGCTGGGCGGGCACGATCAAGCGCCACAACTTCCATCGACAGCGTAAAACTCACGGTGGCAAAGGTAACACCAGGAAGATAGGCTCAATCGGCTCGATGTACCCCCAGCGGATCTGGAAGGGTCACCCCATGGCGGGTCAAATGGGCGGCGAGCAAGTCACCGTCAAGAACTTATCAGTTGCCTATATTGACTCGGCTAAGAACCTGATCGGGGTCAAGGGTGCCGTCCCCGGACCGAAGAAAGGTATAGTGGTGATTAGCTCGGCGAAGCAGTTCGGACACGGAAAGGAGGCTAAGTAATGGCTAATGCGAAGTTAGACGACGCTGTCTTCGCTGTCGAAGTGGCGAATCATCAGCTGCTCAGATTAGCTTACGACAGCTACCTGGCGGCTAGCCGACAAGTCGGAGCTAAGACTAAGACGAGGGGTGAAGTGCGAGGTGGTGGACGTAAACCATGGCGCCAGAAAGGCACCGGGCGAGCCCGCTTCGGCTCCAGTCGTAACCCGATCTGGCGGGGCGGTGGTGTCGCCTTCGGTCCATCAGGTATCGAGAACTACACCAAGCGATTGTCTAAGGCGAGCAAGCGGACGGCTATCCGACAAGCTCTGTCTCTGGCCAATAAGTCGGGTGAGATTACCGTCGTAGATGATTTCAAGTCTACCGGCAAGACCAAAGACGCCGTCAAGCTGATTCAGTCGGCCGGTCTAGCTGACCGACGCCGTATTCTACTGGTCGACAACAAGACGACTGAGAAGATTTATGCGACTTCAAACTTAGCGAATCTTGAGCTGGTTAGTCCGACTTATCTCAGCGTCTACCACATTCTTAACGCTGATGCGATCATCTTTACTAAGCCGGCCCTCGAAGCAACGACCGAGTGGCTGAAGGAGGACAAGTAATGGTTATTTCCCCGAGAATCTCAGAGAAAAGCTACGCCCTGTCCCGCCGGAATATCTACGTCTTTGACGTACCGATGGGTGCTAATAAAGCCGAGGTAATCAGAGAGCTGGCTCGAGAGTACCCCGACCTGGAGGTAGCCGATGTCCGCCTGATGGTGGCCAAGGGTAAAGTCAAGGCGACTAACCGGGGTAAGCGAGCTCGCCCGGGCGAGACCAGACACTCTGATAGTAAGAAGGCGTATGTGACGGTGACTAAAGGTGAGCTAGATGTCTTTAAGGATCTAGCGAAAGACAGGGAGGAGAAATAATGGCAGTCAAGCGAATGGCTCCGACGACTCCTGCTCGACGAGGTATGACCTCGCAGGACTTTGACCAGATCACCACTAAGAAGCCGGTCAAGAGCCTGATCGTAGCCAGGAAGCAAAAGTCGGGGCGTAATAATACAGGTAGGATAACCAGTCGGCATCGAGGTGGCGGGGCTAAGCGATTTATTCGCTTAGTTGAGTTTAACCCCGAGGCCGGACTGAAAGCGACGGTCGAACACATCGAGTATGACCCGGGTCGGACGGCTCGAATTGCTCGCCTGAGAGATGAGAGTGGGCGTCTCAGCTATACGCTGGCTACTCATGGCATGAGGCAAGGGCAGGTAGTCCAAGTCTCCGGCGACAACACTCCGGCGGCGATTGAGCAAGGTAATCGTCTCAAGCTGCGGGATATTCCACTTGGTTCGACTATCAATAATATTGAATTAGTAGCCGGTCGAGGTGGTCAAGCAGTCCGCTCGGCCGGAGCCAGCGCTCAACTAACCGCTAAAGAAGGTAAGTATGCGATGGTGCGAATGCCTTCCGGTGAGGTGCGCAAGTTTCACCTGGAGTGCATGGCAACTCTTGGCTCGATCGGCAATGAGCAGCACCAGAATATCAAGATCGGTTCGGCCGGTCGCAAGCGTCACCTCGGCATCCGACCGCGAGTGCGTGGTGTGGCGATGAATGCCGTAGATCACCCGCACGGTGGCGGTGATGGCGGTCAGCACGGTACCGGTAAGCCGCCTCGCACGCCTTGGGGTCAGCTGACTCTGGGTAAGCGAACTCGTCGACGTAAATCAACTAACAATATGATCGTCAAAAGTCGCCATGATGCGAAGAGGAGGAAATAAATGAGTAGAAGCCTGAAGAAAGGGCCGTATGTCGATGTCAAACTGGCTAGGAAGATAGCCGGCTTGTCGACAGATGATCGGACAGTTGTCAAGACTTGGGCACGAGCCTCGACGGTCACTCCGGAGATGGTCAGCCGGACTATAGCGGTGCATAATGGTCGGGTGCATGTGCCGGTCTTCATCAGTGAAAATATGGTTGGTCACAAGCTGGGTGAATTCGCCCCGACCCGCAAGTTCCGTAAGCATGGAGGGAAGAAGAAATGAGCGATAACTTATCAGCTCGGGCGACACTCAATGGTCTGCGTCTAACCCCCCGCAAGGTTTCGCTCGTCGCCGGTCTGGTGCGTGGTCGCACCGTCGAAGATGCGATAGTCATCCTCGGACACACCCCGAAGCGAGCAGCTAAGCCACTACTTAAGCTAATGGAGAGCGTACGGGCGAATGCCATCAATAATCACAACCTCAAGTCGGAGGGGCTCAGGATCAGCACCCTCTCGGTGACGGCCGGTGCCAGACTGAAGCGTTTTCGACCCGTTTCCCGTGGCCAAGCTCATCCTTACCAGAGGCGAACCAGTAATATTTTGGTGGTGGTTAGCGGAGTGGCGAAGCCGGCTAAACAAGCTAAGAAGTCGGAGCCCAAGCAAAATAAAGAGGTGGCTAAGCCGACCAAGAAGGAGAGCAAGTAATGGGTCAGAAAGTAAATCCGATTAGCATGCGAATCCAGAGCACGAAGAACTGGACGAGTAAGTGGTTTGCTAGTGGCAAAAAGAGCTTTGCCAACTGGCTGGCGATGGACATCAAGCTGCGTCGGACGATTGAACAGCGCTTTACCAGCCGGGCAGTGATTGACCGGATCGACATAGAGCGGTCAGCCGGTCAGACAGTAATTAACATCTGGACTTCTAAGGCCGGTATCGTGATCGGTCGAGGCGGTGCCGGCGTACAGGAGCTCAAAGCTCAGCTGGAAAAGATTGCCGGTGAGCCGATTCGCCTCAATATAGAAGAGATCAAACGTCCCGACCTGGCTGCTAAGATAGTTAGCGAGAATATCGCTCGCCAGCTGGAGCGTCGCATTAACTTCCGTCGGGCTATCAAGTCGGCTATTCAGAATATCATGTCGGCGGGGGCTAAAGGTGTCCGGATTGAGGTGGCAGGACGCCTGAATGGAGCAGAAATGTCTCGCCGAGAGAAGTTCATTGAAGGCTCAGTGCCGCTACACACCATCCGAGCCAATATCGACTACAATCTGGCGGTGGCTCGAACGCCGGCCGGGACGATCGGTATCAAGGTATGGATTAATAAGGGAGAGAGGCGTTAGATGTTACTACCAAAACGAACCAAGTATCGCAAAGCCTTCAAAGGTCGCAATGACGGCGTAGCGACCCGTTGCAATCGTCTCGCCTTTGGTGACTATGGCTTGCAGAGTCTGAGTAACGAGCGTATCACCAGCCGTCAGATTGAGGCGGCTCGTCGGGCGATTACCGGGCAGACCAAGCGTGGCGGTAAGGTCTGGATCAGAATCTTCCCTCATACGCCGGTGACTAATAAGCCACTGGGACTGAAGATGGGAGGCGGTAAAGGCTCGCCGGAATATTTCGTAGCTAAGGTCAAGACCGGCACTATGCTCTTTGAGATGAACGGCGTTAGCGAAGATGTCGCCCGAGAGGCGATGCGCCTGGCCGGGCATAAGCTGCCGGTTAAGACTCGTTTTGTGAAACGGGAGGAGGCATAAGCCATGGCGGACAGTAAAGTAACTAAGTCGAAAAAGACGACTAAGCCGGCCGGGACGAAGCAGAGTACCAAGCCGGCCAAGCGTTCGACTGCCGACCTGCTCAATGATTTGCGGAGCTCTTCGCAGGCCCAGCTGAATAATGCCTTGATCGAAGCGAAAGCCGATCTCAAGAAGGCTCAGCAGATGCTGAAGGCGGGCGAGCTGCCGGCCAGTCATGTCATTAAGCAGATGAAAGCTAAGATAGCTCGGATCCATACCGTTATGACGGAAAGTAAGAATAACAAGGATAAGGAGGCGAAATGAGCAAGCGCACATTGACCGGTGTAGTCTCTAGCATTGCCGGCAACAAGACCATCGTCGTCACGAGGACAGTACGCAAGACTCATCCTCTATACGGCAAGCGCTATACTACTAGTCGCAAGTTTCATGCTCACGACGAGGCGAACGACGCCAAGGTCGGCGACACAGTCGTAATCGAGGAGAGTAAACCCTACTCTCGGACGGTAGTCTGGACGATGAAGCAGATCTTGTCACGTGGTCATGAAAAGCTGGAGATCAAGCAGTCGGAACTTGAGCAAGAGCTGGAGGCCGGAGCTGAGGGTCACACCAAGCCGGAGTCGGAGGAGGAGGCGTAATGATTCAACAAGAAAGTCGCCTTCGAGTAGCTGACAACAGTGGCGCCAAGGAAGTTCTCTGCATCAGAGTGCTGGGGGCGACCGGTCGACGTTATGCTCGGGTAGGTGATGTTATCACCGCTAGTGTCAAGCAAGCCGATCCGCATGGTAATACAGCCCGTAAATCGGTGGTACGCTGTGTGGTAGTTCGTACTCGGGAGCAGATTCGACGCCGAGATGGTTCAACTATCAGCTTTGACGATAATGCCGTGGTCTTGATCAATGATGACAAGACACCGAAAGCCACCCGAGTTTTCGGCCCGATCCCCAGAGAGTTGCGTGATCTAGGCTACAGCAAGATAGTTTCGTTAGCACCGGAGGTACTATAATGAAGCGGATAAAGACAGGCGACAAGGTTAAGATTATGACCGGATCGCTGAAAGGCAAAGTAGCTGAGGTAGAGCGCATTGACGGTTCACGGGTTTACCTCAAGGGTATCCGACAGGTCGAACGCCACTATCGAGCTACTGCCTACAACCAAGGTGGTAAACGAGATGTTCATCTGCCGATTGATATCAGTAACGTTGCTTTACTGGTTGATGATAAGCCGACTAAGGTAGCCTACCTGGTCAACGATACTAAGAAAGTGCGGATAGCCAAGCTTAATAAAAAGGAGATTAAATAATGGCTGATACGGATCAGACTCGGGCGTACACTCCACGGCTAAAAGAGCTGTATCAGACGCAGTATGCTGCACAGCTCAAAGACGAGCTGGGTATTGCCAACGTGAATAACGTCCCCAAGCTAAGCAAGATCGTCGTCAGTAGCGGTGTCGGTCGCCATAAAGACGACAAGCGTTATCAGGAAGTGGTGATGAATACCCTGACTAAGATTACCGGTCAGCGACCGGTTGCCCGCCAGGCGAAGAAATCAATCGCCACCTTCAAGATTCGTAAAGGCATGGGGGCGCCGATTGGTGTCTATGTCACCCTTAGAGGAGACAGGATGTGGGAGTTTCTGGACCGACTAGTCAATGTGGCGATGCCTCGCATCCGAGATTTCCATGGCGTCAGTGCTAAATCGTTTGATCGACAAGGCAACTACAGCCTGGGAATCAGTGAGCAGTCGATCTTCCCGGAGCTAACCTTTGAAGAGACGACGACTTTACACGGGCTGGAAGTAACTCTGACGATTAAAAATGGCAATCCGATTGCTTCACGAGCATTACTGGAGAAATTTGGTATCCCATTCGAAAAGGAGGTTAAATAATGGCGAAGAAATCTGCTCTAGCTAGAAATCTAAAACGCCGGAAATTGGCTGAGAAATATGCGGCTAAGCGTCAGGTCTTAAAGGCGGCGGGTGACAACGAAGCTCTCCAAAAGCTGCCTCGCAATAGCAACCCTAACCGAGTCAAGAATCGCTGCGTCGAGACAGGTCGTCCTCACTCGTATATGCGCAAGTTTGGGCTCAGTCGTATCAGCTTCCGAGAGCATGCCTCCAAAGGCGAGATCCCCGGTGTAACGAAGGCTAGTTGGTAGAGAAAGGAGTATCGAGATGAGTTTACAAAGTACCGACCCAATCGCCGACTTGCTAACTAGGATTCGTAACGCCATCAGTGTTGGCAAGAATGAGGTGCGAGTGCCGACCAGCAAGATGAAGTTAGCTGTGGCTCAGCAACTGGTCAAGGATGGCTACCTGGTTAGCGCTAGTAACGAGAAGTCATCACCTCGTGACACCTTGGTGGTGAAGATCGCTGAAGAAGGAGCTAATCCGGCCATTACCGAGATCAATCGCCTGAGCAAGCCCGGTCGACGGGTTTACGCCAAGTCAAGCGAGATTCCCGTAGTGATGAGCGGACGAGGTGTCGTAGTGGTCTCGACCAGTAGCGGCATCATGAACGGACGAGAGGCTAAAAAGCAACACCTGGGTGGTGAGCTAATTTGTCAAGTTTATTAGATGAGGCGATAAAGTAAAGAGAAGAAAGGAAAGGACATGAGTAGAATCGGAAAACTGCCAATTACGATCCCCGCTGGTGTGACAATCACGGTTGAGCCTGACAATATCGTCGTTCAGGGTCCTAAGGGGCGACTCGAGCAGTTCAGTCTGCCGGAGGTTGACGTCAAGGTCGAAGACGGGCAGGTAGTGGTGACTCGCCATGGCGATACCAAGCCGGCTCGCAGTCAGCATGGCTTGATGCGATCGCTGATCAATAACATGGTCATCGGGGTAACCAAAGGATTCGAGAAAAAGCTTCAGATCAATGGCGTCGGCTTTCGCCTGATGAGTAAAGGTCAGCAGGATATCGAGATGGCACTAGGCTTCTCACACCCGGTGCATTATCATGCGCCGGACGGTATCACCTTGACCGTCAACAAGATGGAGCTGACCGTAAGCGGTATCGACAAGCAACAGGTCGGTCAAGTGGCGGCTGAGATACGAGCGTTGAAGAAGCCGGAGCCGTACAAGGGTAAAGGTATTAAGTATGCAGACGAGGTGATTATCCGTAAGGCAGGAAAGGCAGGTAAATAATGGCGAAGCTTAGCAATCTAGCGCTGCGCAAGAATCGTGTCCGAGCCAAAGTTGGCGGTACGGCAGAGCGACCGCGCTTGAGCGTCTGTATATCAAATCGCAATATTACCGCTCAGCTGATTGATGACGTGACGGGCACCACCCTGGCTTATGCCTCGTCCATCAAGTCATCCGGTACGTTAACCGACATGGCGGCTAAAGTCGGGTCCGAATTAGCTGAGGCTGCTAAAAAAGCGAAGATAAAGGCTGTCGTATTTGACCGAGGTGGCCGACGTTATGCCGGGCGCTTAAAAGCATTAGCCGAGGCGGCTCGAGAGAAAGGATTGGAGTTCTAATATGAGCGAAGAAAAAGCAAATACCGCTGTAGCCACTGCCAGCGCTCCGGCTTCTAGTCACGGTAGCGAGGCGCCACGACGCAAGTTTGGCTCGTCGAATAACTTTAGCAGTGATAGTATGCCAAGTCGGGCTGGTAACCGTTCTCGACGAGGGCGTGGCGGCGGTCGAGGTGGTCGCCGTAATGACCGATCGGCTGATAATAAGCTTTTTGAGGAGCAGACCATTGCTATTGATCGAGTTTCTCGGACGGTAAAAGGTGGTCGACGCTTGCGCTTTAAGGCGCTGGTAGTTGTGGGTGATCGTAAAGCTAAGGTCGGTGTCGGCGTGGCTAAGGGACGAGATGTTCAACAGGCTATCGAGAAAGCGACTAACGTGGCTAGGAAAAGGATGATCAGCATCCCCCTAACCAATAAGACCATCCCGCACGAGATTGAGCTAAAGTCCGGTGCGACCAGGGTGCTATTGCGGCCGGCTATGCCCGGTACGGGGATCATTGCCGGGGGTGTCATCCGAACTATTATCGGTACGACCGGGATCAATAACTTAGTGACCAAGTCGCTCGGCTCAACCAACAAGGTCAATATTGCCTACACGACTATCAAGGCACTATCTCAGCTCAAGCCTCGTTCTGAATGGGTCGGTGCTAAGCAGCCGGTAGCTAATGAGGAGGTAAAGTAATGGTTAAGTATCACGAGCTGGAACCACCGGTCAACAAGGATCGTAAAAGGGTTGGTCGAGGTATTGGTTCGGGCTATGGTAAAACAGCCGGACGGGGTACCAAGGGTCAGAACGCCCGCTCCGGCAAGAATAAAGCTCCTCTGACTATCACCGGTGAGACGGGGCATATTCGTCAGTTGCCGAAGAAGCGAGGCTTTAAGAGTCGTCGAGTACCGGCTCAAGTCGTTTACGCTGACCAGCTAAATGACATTAAAGCCAAGGTGATAAACAATGAAGTGCTATACGAGGAAGGGCTTATAGCTACTCCGTTCCATGCCGTAAAGGTGACAGCTCGGGGCGAGCTAAGTTGCAAGTCTGATGTTCAGCTAGCCGGCATGTCAGCATCGGTGCAGGCTCAGCTCAAGCAAAATGGTGGCTCTTTCACCAGGACTGCCGTGCCTCTGCCGACTTCCGCTAAAGCAGTTGATGTTACAGAAGCTACTGCTGCCTGACGAGTAAGACTGACCGCTCTCGTTTTAAGTCCATCTGGGTTCAGGTGGGCTTATTCTATTTGGCGCCATTTGCTGGCGGGGAGGTCGCCGGGTAGATCATAATCACCGAACTCAGTGCGATGCAAGCGGATCGTCTGATAGCCCAGGGCGCTAAAAGTTCGTCGGATCTGGCGATTACGCCCCTCGCTCATGGTGACCTGCCAGTAGGTTCGGTCGGGACTTAGCTGACTAAGTGTTAGGCGAGATAGACCGTCCGCAAGCTCAAGGCCGAAGTCGTTAATCATCTGCTGGTGCACTAATGATAGAGGTCGGTCTAACTGAACCTGATACTGTTTTCGTTTAGCGTGACTGGGATGGGTTAACAGCTGGGCTAAGTCACCATCATCTGTCAGTAAGATGAGGCCACTGGAATCTTTATCAAGCCGACCGACTGTTTTAAGAGTTTGGTACTTTGGCGGTAATAGCTGATAGATAGTCCGGACATTGGCTGCTTGGGCTCGACGAGAGCAGACGTAGGCTACGGGCTTGTTGAGCAGCAGCAGGGTTCGTTTGACGGGTAGCTTTAACTCGGTGTCGTCAAGCTGTACGGTATCGCTAGTACTAACAGGCTGACCGATCCGAGCTACTTGACCATTTACCTTGACTCGATGCTCGCTGATGACCTGATCAGCCTGACGGCGTGACAAACCGGTTGCTCTAGCGATAAATTTATTGAGCCGAGAAAAGGTCATTACTTAGACTGATTTGGCTGGTTGCCGGGGAAGATATTGGGGGTGGCGGTACCGTTATCTAGACCGGCTAAGATAGAGTCTACATCCAACTTCGGTCCGGTAGAGATGTGTCCCGGCAATGGGGTGATTGACCGCTCGCCGCCGGCGGAATTCGCCAAGCTGGTACCGGAAGCGAAGCTAGGCACTGATTGGTCGGACGCATCGCTTTGACCGGCTATGTTCGGTTGCTGGATGAAGCTGGCCCTCTGAATAGTAGGCGGTTTAGCCGACTGATCAGGTATTGGTGGCACCGGGGGTTTGGGCGGTAGGGTGATTTGGTCGGTAGCCGGCGTAGTTGGCTTGGCTATGCCGGAATCACTTGAGGCGGGCTTAGTGGAGGGGCTGACGAGAGGAGCGGAGAGTGATGGCTGAAAGGTAGCAGTGGTCGGCTGCGGTGCTATGCCGTGAGTTAGCTCACCGGAGGGAGAGATGGTGATGGCTGTCGACGAGAATGGCTTGGTCGGCGACTCGGGCTGAGGAGCCGGACTATCATCTGTCGTCAGAGATTTATCATCCACTCGATCTACCGAAGGGACTTTGAGCGGTCGATCCGGTAGTTCGCCGGCTTGTCCAACGACTTGATCGGGATTGGTCGCCTGTAATGGATTAAAGGCTGACTGGTGGTTACTCGGGGCAAAGGGGTTGTTAGATACACCGGGGTTGTTGAGTCTGTTATTGGCGTTAGGTTCGGTCGTCTCGGCTGATGTGGTGGCGGTTTGATCCGTTTGGTCTGAAGGCGAGCCATCTGCATCATCTGTTGCGCTTGACTCAGCTAGATCGGGCTGATCTGAGGCTGTGGGAGAAGCGGCTTGATCAGCATCGGCGTTTTCCGGCACTTTTGTCGCATCGGTCTGACCGCCCGTGGACTCGGCTTGGGTCGGCTCGGGCTTTGCCTCGCCGTCACCGGCACTATTAAGACCCAAGGAATCTTCCAACTGAGAAATACTTCGTGGATTACCGTCATTTAAGACCTCGTGGACAGTCCGGACGATGTCCTCGATGCCAACTTGCGACTTGATCAGATAGCGATCTGCTCCCAGTCGGTTGCCTCGCTCACGCTGCTTCTCTGAGCTGAGGGCAGTGAGCATGATGATGGGGATATTCTTGGTGCTGTCATTACTCCGTAGCAGGTCAAGCATCTCGAAGCCGCTGATCTTGGGCATCATGACGTCGCTGACGATCAAGTCAGGTTTCTCGCCAATAGCTACTGCCAGTGCTTCTTCGCCATCACCGGACGATATCAGCGTGTAGCCCTCGGCCAGCAATCTTACGCTGTAGATTTCTCGTAAACTTTTGTCATCTTCGACTAGTAATATTTTTGTCACTTTCCCAACCCTTATTAACTATAAAACTTATGCTTAATTATAACCTATGACTTCTGCCGGCGCAAGGCATCTTGGCGCTCCCGGCGTCGTTTGATTTCTTGAGCCTTCTGAACTATCTCGTCAGATGACAAGCAGTCAAACTCGATCCAGAATGTCGAGCCGCTGCCGTAGTCACTCTCGACCCCTACTGCGCCACCCATAGAGGTGGTCAGGGTCTTGATTAGGTATAGGCCTAGTCCGGTGCCACCGATCTCCCTAGTCTCACCATTGTCAACTCGGTAAAACTTCTGAAATAGATGGGGGACATCTTCGGCCGGGATACCGATGCCGGTATCTGACACCTTGATACGGACTCGGTCGTTGTCGCTGATCACTTTGACGCTGACGCTACCTTTGGGCGTGTATTTGATGGCGTTCTCGATCATGTTTGACAGTACTTCGTCGAAGTGATCAAGGTCGGCATAGATAACAGCCCTGGGGATGACGACTCGGTTGCCGCCGTCTTGGGAGCCGGATGAGCCGTTGAGATCCAGCTTGAGAGCGAGATGCTTAGCCTCCGCCTCATCAGCGAACTCTGACACTATGTCTTGTACGGCTATATTGACATCAATTAACTCGGGGTTGGAGGGCATGCGGTTGTCATCCAGCTTGGTGACATCCAGCAAATCTTGGAATAATCGCCCCAGGTGCTGGATTGATTGATGAGCTTTATTAGCGTAGTCTCTGGCTCGGTCGTCAATTTGACAGATGGCCGGATTGATGATCATGCCCAGGTATCCCTCGATAGTGGCAACCGGAGTCCGCATCTCGTGTGAGGCGGTAGAGATGAAGTCGGTCTGGGCGTTTTGCTCGGCTCGCTCCATGGTAATGTCTCGAAACACGACCACCAGCCCATCAACGTGCGGTTGAGGGTCATTAAGAATGATCGGCGTCGCCTTGAGCGACAACTGAATCTTCTTTTTCGAAGCGGTCTTGATATAGGCTTTGTCGCAATCAACGGTCCGGCCGGTACGAAAGGCCGCCAGGATGGGGTTGGTGCGATCTTCGAACGGCCGGTCGGCGTTATTTATCAGGTTAAAAACACTGCGAAAGTCTAACGAGACGGCGTCATCGGCACGCCAGCCGGTCAGGGCTTCGGCGGCAGGGTTAAATAATTGGATGATGCCGTCAGTACTAATGATGGCGATACCGTCAGAGATGGTGTTGATAACGATCTGAGATTTGACGGGGTCAACGCCACTGTCCTGACTCTTGTGCCCGGATTCTCCGGCCGAATCTCTCTTCTTAAATAAGTTCTTAAAAAACTCTATGCCCACCTATACTAATTCCGATTTAACTCATGGTGATCTCGCGGGGAATCGAACCCCGATTGTTGGGATGAGAACCCAGTGTCCTAACCGTTAGACGACGAGACCTCCCTAGACATACTATCAGATAGCCTAGATCGGCGCAATGTAGGGAGAGGGCTACTTCTTAACTAAGCCGTGATTAGAGATATAATGGGCGCTAGCCAGGTGCATTACCCCGTCTTTGCCGATCATATTCTTGGCATATGCGTAGGTCGGTATAGTGAAGGTGAAGATGCTACCTTCTCCCTCGGTCGAGTCAACGCTGATGGTACCGCCGTGGCTTTCGACGATAGCACGGGAGATAAATAGACCAATCCCCGTTCCACCGATGGAAGCCCGAGAGCGGTGCGAACGATAAAACTTGGTAAAGAGCTGCTCGACTACTGAACTAGGGATGCCGATGCCGTGATCGGTCACTGAGATAGCGACGAACTTTCCGCTGAGCTCTGCGCTGACCTCTATCTGACCATTGTTATTGCTATATTTAATAGCATTGTCGACCAAGTTGGTGATCACTTCGCCGATGGAGCTTTTATCGGCAGCGATCGTCGGTAGATTATCCTTGATGTTCCAGGTGATATGGCGATTAACGGTAGTCGCTCTGAGGTCAAGGTCGTCCTTGATCTCATTCACGATACCGCTCACCTTGCACTCGCTGAGCTTGAGTCCAAGATTGCGCTGGCTATAACGGCTGGTGTTCAGTACGTTGTTGATATAGGAAGATAGCTTGCTGGTACTGACATTGATCCGGTCAAGCAGACCTTGCTGCTCTTCTGATATCTTACCTTTCATCTGGTCAGCCAAGATTTCCAGGTATCCTTTAATGACCGTGACCGGACCGCGGAGCTCATGAGTCGCCAAGGCCACGAAGTCAATATTATCCTCGCTCTTAATGTAGTCGGAGGTTCTGTCTATCGTCACTACGATCAAGTTTGCACCACTGGTGGCGTGCTGCTTGTAACTGGCGACTACGTCGTAGATATGGCGTGGCTCGATACTGCCCGAGGGGACGTTCTGGATCCTGGTCCAAGTCTGGCTTGATGATAGTGAGGCATCTTTTACCTTTGCGTACCATTTATCGAGAGGCATACCATTGTCGGTGAAGTCAAGCTGGATGTGAGTCTGATTGCCGGCGTGCTCAATCGGCGCCAGATCGTTATAGGCGATAATCTGCTCGTTATAATCTAGGGCGATAATGCCTACCGGCAGGGAATGAATCAGCCTTAAGGCCGCCTCGCCGGCTCGGGCTTGGCTGCTTAGGGTCTCGCTATCGGGTGGGCGATTGTCGTTGCGAGCATAGATAAAATCGACGGCCTTGCAGAGCTCTTCCTTGACAGGGCCATTGATTTGTCCGGCGTGTGGTGGGTAGACTCGGATTGACTCATACATTGATGAGCTGAGGGCTCGAGCCAGAATATCTAAGGGGTCGCTAAGCAGGGAATAAATGATGATACAGGTCAATGTCTCGATGGTAATGACGGCGGTAACAGCCATAAAGAATGTGCCACCCCAGCCAAATTTAGCGGCTTGACTGAGGGTGACTAAGATGACGGCGATGGTGATCAGCTGAGCTAAAACAACTATTAGGAAACAGTAACGGGCTAAGCGTGAGCTAATCTTACCTAGCTGTACCGGAGGTTGTTTATCGGTCTGTTTACTCATACTCTTAGATACATTATAGCTTATCATCGTTTAATCGCTTATGCCCGGCTAGCTAGTAAAGCTTGGCTAGTCAGCTGCAATCTGGTGATTGTTTCATCTTTACCCAGCAGAAGCATCGTCTCGGGCAGACCGGGGCTAAACTTCGCCCAAGTGAGGGCGAAGCGAATCAATCCAAACATGACCGGCGGCTTCTCATTAGCCTCAGCCAGCAGTTGATTGAGGCTATCTTGGATGGTGTCTTGGTCGATAAAATCAATCTCGTCCAGCTTGGCGATAGCTAGCTGAAGTAGCTTTGCCAGGTCATCGTTTTTCAGTTTAGCTAACTGCTTGCCGGTCGAGAGCATCGCCAGATTAACAGCCGGGCGAGCGAAGAAGTACTCACTTAGTTCGGGCAGATCGGCTAGAGTCTTGAGCCGATCCTGGACGACGCTCAAGACTTCTCGCCGCTGCTCTTTCGTGGCTGATTGTCCGACTTTGCCCCAGAACCCAGTGCACCGGTCGAGCAAATCGTCAGGGGATAAGCGTTTGATCCATTGCCCATTGAGCCAAGTCAGACGCTTCTCGTCGAACCGAGCGCCTGAGTGCTGGACTCGGGCAAGGCTAAACTTATTTATCAGCTCATTCATAGTAAAGATCTCTTGCTCGCTGCCGTCATTCCAGCCGAGGCAAGCCAGGAAGTTGACCATCGCTTCGGCTAAATAACCCTCGTTGCGATACTCGGTGACTGATTTTGCTCCATCACGTTTACCTAGCTTCTTGTTGCCGGTCGGGGCTAAGATGTGGGGCAGGTGGGCAAAGATCGGTCGATCTATCCCGAGAGCTTCGTAAAGAGCCAGGTAATTAGGCATAGAGCTAATGTACTCTTGCCCTCTGATGACGTGGGTTATCTTCATCTCGTAGTCGTCGATGATGTGGGCGAAGTTATAGGTCGGAAGACCATCTGACTTTATCAGGATGAAATCATCTACGGCGTCACGCCCGGCGCTGAGGTCGCCCATCACCTCGTCGTGCCAGTGATAGTCCCGGGGGTCGGTCACTTTGAAACGCAGTGGTGCTGAACCATCCCAGGTCGGCGGATTGGTCGGACGGTGCTGTCGATAGAGAAATAGCCGGTGAGCATCTCTAGCAGAATCCTTTAGCTGTTTGATCTCTTCGGGCGAGCGGGGGTCGGCGTAGGCTTTGCCTTGCTCGACCAGCTTCATCGCCCAGCGGTGGTAGATCTCTCGGCGCTCAAGCTGGTGGTACGGGCCATATTTACCACGCTCAGTGCGACCGTCGGGTCCTTCATCCCAGGTCAGCCCAAGCCACTTAAGGACATCAATGATTGTCGCCTCCGCACCTTCGACGAAACGATTCTGATCGGTGTCTTCTATCCTTAGGATAAATTGACCATGATTTTGGCGAGCCACGAAGAAGGGGTAGAGGGCAGAGCGGACGTTGCCCAGGTGGATATAGCCGGTCGGGCTGGGGGCAAAACGAGTGCGAATGTTAGACATGGTTACATTATATAATATGCTGGGATAAAGGTTGATTAAATATTGTCGCTTCTGGCTTTGCTGCTTGACTGACTGATTAATGCAGCCCTTATCCCAAACCGCTCGTCACTACAGCCCTCATTCTTCGCTCTATTATCATTTCCTTTGTTGCGACCTGACTAGCTGAACCACCCGTCGCTATAGTCCTCATTCTTCATCTACATCGTCATTTCCTGAAGACTGTGTGCGCTTGAAGCTCAGCAGCACACGAGCCAGCCAGGCGGGTCTGAGGGAAATGATGATGTAGATGAAGGACAAAAGACACCCTTTATGTGCTAAGGGCTGTATGTGTCAGAGTAACTCACCTAAGCTTCCGATGGCTGTTGATACAGCAGTAGGCTGGCAATTGCCAGTGGTAATCGCTACGTCGCCAGCCTGTCCAGCTGATGCTAGTCAGACTAGTTAGACACAGCAAAGCATTATTATGCCTTAGGTTTCCTTTGTGGTCGTGAGTGTTAAGCATCATGCTGGAGCCTGAGGAAGCTAGGTGAGCTACTCTGGCTAGAGCGTTGACGCACGTAATTTCCCAGCCTCATTCCTTAATCAAATCTCAATTAAAACAAGCATTCCTAGGTACGAGTAGTACAGTGTGGTTGACGAAGGCTGTTGATATATCAGTAAGCTATCCAGTGCACGTGGTAGTTTATACGGTGCCAAGCCTGAGGAGACCACCTGTACTACTCGTACGTCAAAGAGTTATGCGTGGAGGGAAATTACAGGCTCTACTCTGATCAAGGAGTATTAGTAATGTGATGAGTAGGTGAAGAGATATAGGGGGCTGAGGTTGACCGCCTCTATCGTTTTGGGTACTATACTTGTAGCTTTAATGAAAGATTGAGGATAACTTGAACTGGAGAACACTTTTAAGGTCGTTTAAGAGCCGAGACATGCGCAACCGGATCCTGGCTGTGCTTGGCATCATAATTGTCTATCGCTTCATGGCTCACATACCGGTACCGCTCGCTCAGCCGACTCAGCTAAAGCAAGCGATGAACCAAGTGCTTACCCAGAATGCCTTTGGCGGTTTTCTAAATCTGCTGAGCGGTGGAGCGCTGGTCAGCATGGCGATCATGTTGGTCGGCTTGAGTCCTTATATCACTGCGTCGGTGGTGATGCAGATGCTGACCAAGGCTATCCCTCGGATGGAAGAAATGAGCCAGGACGGTGAATCAGGACGACGCCGAATCAACCAGTGGACACGTTTGCTGGCTTTCCCACTGGCCATACTGCAGTCCATCGCTTATATCATGATCTTGCGGTCGAATCTCTTATCCGGTACATCAGTGGCGAGTAGCATGACTTCGACTCAGTGGCTACTCTCAGTCTCGGCTATGACAGCCGGTTCGATGATCGCCATGTGGATGGGTGAGATTATCACCGAGAAGGGAATTGGTAATGGTATTACCCTGATGATCGTTGTCGGTATCTTGTCGCAGTTGCCGCAGACGCTGGGCACGATCTGGAAGGCGATGACGACAGTTAGCGGTAAGCCTTTCCATGTATTTAACTGGTTTCAGATCAACGGACTTAATCACATGGTGACTTGGACGGTAATTATCCTAGCCATCGTGTCGCTATTGATTCTCTATGCTCTGGTTAAAGTAAATGAAGGGCAACGAATTATTAATGTTAATTACGCCAAGCGAGTACATGGTAATAGCCAGTATGGCGGTGTGACTTCCATCATCCCGATCAAGCTAATCACGGCCGGGGTGATACCGGTGATTTTCGCAGTAGCCTTCCTGGCTTTGCCGGCTTTCGCCGGGCAGTTAATGGTGGCTACCAAGTGGCACCCGGACCTGGGGCGCAACTTGATCTTGTGGTTTCAGCGGGGCTCAGCTACCAGCGGTGCTGTGACGGGTTGGGCAGCGCTGATTTACCCGGTATCGTACTTCCTGCTAGTGATTATCTTTACTTATTTCTACACCTCGATCGTCTTTAACAGTCGAGAGATCGCTGATAGTCTGCAAAAGCAGGGTGGCTTCATCGAGCAGATTCGCCCCGGCAAGCAGACCGAAAAATATCTCAAGCACGTGGTCAATAGATTGACTCTCTTCGGCTCGATTGCGCTGGGGCTGATTGCAGTGATGCCTTTTGTGGCGGAGTATATCTTGAGCGATTTTGGCATGGGGGCGATGGCGTCGAGTATGTCGATCGGCGGTACAGGGCTTATCATTATCGTGACCGGGGCGCTTGATTGTATCAGGCAGCTTAATTCACGAGCCCTGATGGTCTCGTATGATGAATATAAATAAATAGGTGGGGTAAAATATGGCAAAGAAGAAGCAACTGGGGCAATTCATCAGGAAGCATAAGCTAGCCGGTATCTTGGTAGTGGTACTGATAGTCGGCGGTGCGCTGATTGCTTGGCGTACTATTTTCCCGCCGGCCATGAAAGAGTCGGAGGCGATGAAAGAGCGGATTCAAGCGATGAATCTATCGACCAAGCAAGTCAGTGAGCAGGAAAAAGCCAGCCATACCGTCGATGCTAATGACAAGCCGAAGTCGATCACTATTCCGAGCATCGGCGTCAATGACGTTCGAGTGCAAGAGATTGGCTTGCTCAGTCCTTCGGCTGATGGTACTCAGCAGATGGATGCACCGAAGAATATCTACGATGTCGGCTGGTATAACTGTCAGATTAATCCGGTCAGTGCTAACCGTTGTGCCAAGTATGTAGCGCCTCTATCCAATAATACCAGCGAGGCGGTAGTGATGGATGGGCACAGCTGCAATACCAATAGCTGCGTATTTAATAACATTGGCAAGCTCAAGCCCGGCGATCTAATTCAGGTGGTCTCGGGTAACAATAAGCAGGTTGACTATCAGGTAGAGCTTGTCGAGCGAGTGAAGCTAGCTGATGTCGATATGGCTAAGGTGATGCGGACTTATCAGCAGGGTACTCCGGGGATAAACTTGATTACTTGTGTGGGTAGTTGGTCGGCTCGAGATTCACGTGGCGTAGTGACGATGGATTCAAGAGTGATAGTCTATGCCACTAAGAGGATATAGGAGGAAATTATGAACAGTGATAAATATAACGGCTCTAACCCAGGTCAAGATTATGTCTGTGAGAAAGAGGGTGATATCTGGGCTAAGTCCGATATGCCCGAATATACCGAGCTGCCGGAGCCGGACGAATTTACCAAGCTAGCTCACAAAGTCGTCATATATGGTACCGTCCTTGCCGTAGTGGCCATCGGCATATCTGATGCTGTAGCGGCCGGTGTCTCCGCTAAAAAGGATACTGAGAGTGCTCCGGCTGCCGTGGCCGTCGAGGCAAACCATGACCGATCAGACGATGGCAAGTCTGATGCTGACGACCATGAGAGAGCCGTGGCCGTCGACCAGTCTGACGCTAAGCACCTGGATCATACTTTCGAGAACAGTCCTAAGTAGGTCTGTCCGGCGCTTGTTGTATTTACTGCCACTATCTGCTAGAGTGGTAGCTAGAGTTTGGCGGTCGGTCACGCTGAAGTTAGTTAAGATAGAGGCAGCTAGGATCGAATAGATGTCTAAGAGGATGAAATGGCAAAAGCCCCAACGATGGCTGATTTAATGGCGAGTAGTGACGAGCACGTCGTCGAGCAGAATACGATGATCAAGGGCAAGGTCTTGTCGGTCAAAAAGAACGAGATTTTACTTGACTTAGGCTCTTATGGTATTGGACAGGTACCCAGGCGAGAAATCGGCTTCGGTAAGAGCTTTGCCGTTGGCGATGAAGTGGTGGCTTCGGTGGTTGAGCCGGAGATACCGAATGGCAACGTGTTGCTCTCACTGCGTAAAGCAGCTAAAGAGCGGGGCTGGGATGAAGTGCAAAAGATCGTCGACGAAGGCAGGACGATTACCGTCACCCCTTATGACGCTAACCGGGGCGGGTTGCTGATCGAGCTGGAAGGCGTACGGGGCTTCATGCCGGTTTCTCAGCTGAGTACCGAGCATTATCCTCGGACGAACGATAAGGATGAGATCCTGCGGCGCTTACGTACCTTAGTCGGCACCGAGCTCAGTGCTCAGATCATTGACGCTGACCAGAAGGGCAACAAACTTATCTTCAGTGAGAAAGAGGCGGTCAAAGAGGGGTTGACTAATCGTCTAACCAGCCTCAAGGTGGGCGACGTAGTCGATGGCGTAGTGACCGGTGTCGTTGACTTCGGTGCTTTCGTTAATGTCGATGGCATTGAAGGGTTGGTACACATCAGCGAGATCGGCTGGGAGCGAGTGGCGCAGGTATCGGACAAGCTCAAGGTGGGCGACAAGATCAAAGCCAAGATAATCAGCATCGACAAAGATCGTCTCAGCCTATCTATCAAGCAGACTATGCCTGACCCGTGGCTAGATGAAGCCAACCAATTTCATGTCGGTGATACCGTTAGCGGTAGTGTGACCAGGATTACCCCGTTTGGTGCTTTCGTACAGATAAGCCCGGCGGTCGAAGCGCTAGTTCACGTTAGCGAGCTGGGGGGTGACAAGAACCCGGAAAAAGTTTTCCAGCCAAATGAGAAGCGTCAGTTCGTCGTTTTAGAGATTGACCCCGGTGTGCGCAAGATTCGACTTGGTCTACAGAAATGAACGTACTAGTTAGTTAAGGGCACGATTTGCCAGAGCGTGCCGGAAAGGAGGACGTGATGGCAGATAAACCAGAGCTACAGTTGCCGGACATGGTGACGGTCGGTGACCTTGCCGACAAACTGGGTATCCCGGTGGTCAAGCTGATTGGTGAGCTGTTTAAGAACGGTATCATGGCGACGGTTAACCAGCGGATTGACTTCGAGACGGCTGAAATAATCGTCAGTGAGCTGGGGATCGACGTACAGGTGGTTCATAAGGATGCCGGCATGGCCGACCAAGAGTCCTTTCATGTTCATCTCAGCCAGAATGCCAAGCCTCGTCCGCCCATCGTTGCCGTGATGGGTCATGTTGACCATGGCAAGACGACTCTGCTGGACAATATTCTCCATATGCACAAGACTGATGCCGAGGCGGGTGGCATCACCCAGCATATCTCGGCTTATCAGACTACTCACCAGGGGCGGGCGATTACTCTGCTTGATACACCGGGTCACGAAGCTTTCGCTGCCCTGCGTCAGCATGGCGCTACCTTGACTGATGTGGTGATAATCGTGGTGGCGGCCGATGACGGCGTCAAGCCACAGACCGTCGAGGCGATCAAATTCGCCCGTACGGCTAATGCTCGGATAGTGGTGGCTATTAATAAGATGGATAAACCGACGGCCAACCCTAATCTAGTGAAGACCCAGCTGGCGACTGACTATGATCTCAACCCTGAGGAATGGGGCGGCGACACGGTTATGATTGAAGTCAGCGCCCTGACCGGACAGAATGTCGACAAGCTGCTGGATATGGTGCTCTTGGTAGCTGATATGGAAGAGCTAAAGGCAGACTATAATGTGCCGGCTGAGGGACTGGTCATTGAATCAAATCTGGAGAAGGGTCGTGGTGCCGTGGTACGCCTGCTGGTCGAGAACGGCACACTCAATCTGGGCGACTTTGTGGTCGCCGGCTCTGTCTGGGGTAAGATTCGTACTCTGGAAGACTGGCGGGGTAAATCGGCTCGTCAGGCGGGACCATCCACCCCGGCTACGGTGACCGGCTTTCGTGATGTGCCACCCTTCGGTACGTATATTGAAGAGGTGAAGAATGAGCGAGAAGCCAAAGCGCTAGCCGGCAAACACTATGATGAGCTGATCAGATCAACTGCGAATGCCAATATTACCGGTGCCGAGCTGCTTAAGATGATGAACCGCCAGACCAAGCAGCAGGAGATCGCTTTTGTGGTCAAGGCTGATGTACAAGGCTCGCTGACCTCGGTAGTCGATTCGCTCAAGCTACTTGAGACAAGCGAAGTGGCGGTAAAGATAGTCGCCAGCGGAGTGGGTAATATCACTGAGGGTGATATCAGAGTGGCTAGCAGCTCCGGTGCTATTATCTATGGCTTCGGCGTCAGCTTGCCCTCGCCGGTCAAGCAGTTGGCTAGGCGAGCTCACGTCGAGGTGCGCCTATTTAAGATCATTTATGAACTTCTTGATGACGCCAGGGGGGCGATGACTGCTCTCTTGCCGGATGAGGTGGTCGAGACGCCGTTGGGTGAACTGGAGATCAAAGGAATCTTTCATACCACCAAGTCGAGCATTATCGCTGGCGGCAAGGTGACCTCGGGCAAGCTTCTGGTCGGCGCTCGGACTAGAATATGGCGGGGCAAGGGCAAATCGGCTCAGAATCTGGGCGAAGTCGAGCTAACTTCACTCCAGCGGGAGCGTAATAGTGCGACCGATCTGGTGGAAGGCGAGATGGGTGGCGTGGAGCTTAGTCTGGAAGGAGCGAAGCTGAGCCTGGAGCTGGACGATCGGCTAGAAGTCTTCCAGCGTCAGCTCAAGAAGCGCTCATTATAGGTAAAGCGGGATAATTCTCGCCAGACTATCGACTGTAAAAGGTTGCAATATTTACAAGCATGACTTTAGAGGCGTGGTATTTGACATCGCATTACATTTATGCTAGTGTATGACTATAATCTTACAACTATAAGGTAAGAGGTGAGGAGATTTATTATGTCAGAAACAGTGAAGGTTGGACGCAATAGGCCACCGCAGAACGGGTGGGCGTCTAAGGAAGAAGTCGCCGAGCTCAGAGCTGAGGTAGCTGAGCTACGTGAGACAAACCAGGCGATGCTTGAGGAGATAAAAGGCTTGAGAGCTGAATTGGGCGGAGCAAAGCGCCGTCATTTTTTGGGTGCCGTAGCCACATCAGCTGCCGCTTTCTTTGGTAAATTCTTCCATCGTGGCGAAGACCTGGGTGACTTCCATGAGGAGAAGTCCAGCAAGGGAGCAAATAGGGGTGCACATGCCAAGGGCAAGGAAAAGGAAAAGGAAAAGGAAAAAGAAAAGGGTGGTACTCCTATTGTTCCAGCTAGAAGAGATGAGAAATCTAAAATTAGTAGAGAGAAGGAAGATAAGCGGAATAAAGGTAAGCATCCTTTGGCAAAAAAGGTTGCTGTATTTGCATTAGCAGCAACGATTATTGGTGGTGCTATTGCTGGTATTAGCCAATGCTCTAGTCATGACATTAAAGGCTCTGATGCAGCTGTAACCATGAAAGCGGGCAATGAAGACCTTGAAAATCCTGCTTTTGGGTCCACCCAGGCTAGTGCAGAGGAAAATGATGCAGCTAAGGCTGAAGCGGCTCATCAGCAGCAGCTGGCAGAGACCATGGGTATGTCGGTCGAAGAAATGCATGCCGTGGCCGATAGACACGGTGTGAATTACAACGATATCGGCACCGCTAAGGCGCACGAGCAGATGCGAGACAACTTGGAGAGCGACTACAATCTTAGTGAGAGCTTCAATCTGAAAAATATGAGTGAAGCTGAACAGATCGAATGGGGTCATAAGGAAGTTGTTTTTGCTAACATGAATAACATGTACTTTACGGCTGAGATGATGGCAGCTCGTAAACAAAACATGCAAGCTGGGACTGGTGATTCCTTTGATGTCCAGGTTGCCCGAGAGCTTTTTGCCGAGTACCAGCGTAATCCTGAGGCTTGGAAACGAGATGCTCTGGATAACAATAGCGTTCTTAAAAATAGCAAGACCTCGATCAGGCAAGCAACTTCCGAACAAACATTCTCTGTTATGACTGAGAATAAGTACGATGGTAATATGAAGGACTGCAAAACAAGTGAGAATAGTGATGGTGAGTCTGAGTATATTGTACAAGAAAAACTAAGCGAACCTGACGGTAAGTCTACTGTCGTAGATATAAAGAGTGGCTGTGGACAGATGACATGGAGGGTAACTCTTCGATCGCAGCAACCGCAGGTCAAAGAGCGCACTGTTGTACAACGAGAGGTGGTACAAAAGGAAGAGCGCCATCAGAAAGCGCAGGGCGAGTTGCATTGGGAAAATCATGGGAGTGAAGAAGGAGAAAGGAAAACTCCACCAAGTGATGCAAAGAATGAACATGCTGACGATACACAAGAAGATGCAGAAAATAAGGTCACGGAGACTCCAAGGTCCACAGATCAAGCTGAGGCCAGTGAAGACAAGCAGGTTGATAAAGACGGCAATGGGCTGCCGGATTCTAGCGGTAAGAGCAATAATGGCGAAGATGACATAAAGGGCAAACAGGGTGATACTGGTGAAGATCGTCCGGCCAATAAAAATAACACGGAAGCAGATAACGGCAGGTCGGGCTCCGGCGAGCATATCGCCGGTGGTGGCACTACTGACACCGGTTCCGGCAACCAGGCCGGCTCGGGCGGCAGTGGCGGAAGCAACCAGGCCGGCTCGGGCGGCAGTGGCGGAGAGACTAGTCAAGACCATCAAGGGGGGAGTCGTAAGTGGAGTAGCAAAGGAAGTAGCTCATGGGAGATAGGCTCTGACGGTAAGAAGGTGGAATCCAGCGAGAGTAGTAGCTACGATACCGGTCGAGTAGAAGGAAATGGTAATAGCAATGATGCTGCCGGTGGTAATGTTGAGCTACAACAATCTTCTTCTGTGCCGACTTCTGTGCCGATAAGCCAAGAGGACTAGGTGAAATACTACAAACTAAGCATAACCCCATTGACGGGCGAGAGGATTTGTGGTATAGTACTAGCTAGCTAAGTTGTTAGGTGTACAAGGAGACTAATGAGTATCAAATCAATCAAGCAGGTACTAAATACAGTACCGAAACGAGTGGTAGCCATCCTAGGACTGGTCGTAGCCATCGTTATCCCCATGGCGGTACAAGCTTGGGGTCCAGGTAAGAGGCAGCTCTTCACCATGCAGAATCCTGCCGACTATATTACCTTTAACTCCATTACGGATAACCCCCGAGTGGGTGACGAGCGTAACTTCCTTCGGGTCAGCCGTGGCAACAATGAAGGCTACAGCGACACCATGACCATGGAAGACGGTAAGACCTACTACATTCGTATGTATGTCCATAACAACGCCAAGGCTCGACTCAACCTAGTCTCAACCAACACCAGGGCTCAGTTAGACCTGCCGACCGGCGCCAACCAATGGAAGACCGGCTACGAGATCAACGGTTACCTCTGGGCAGATAATGCCAAGCCGAATGAGATCTGGGATAACATTGTCCTACGCAGCAACAAGGAGTTCCATATTGAAGTCCTCAGTGCTAAGTACTACAACAACATTCGGACCGAAGCCACTAGTGGTTTTGACCTAGGTCGAGAGCTCTACACCTCCCAAGGTAGCGGTAATGGTGCTCTACTAGGTTACCAACAGATGGATGGTCGTATCCCCGGCTGTCTTGAATACTCCGGTTACGTCCTGGTCAAGTTCCGACCGGTCTTTAAGACCACTCCACCACCCCCACCGGAGAAACCGAAGCCCGGCTACGACATTGAGAAGACAGTAGATAAGACCACCGCTAAACC
>ERZ773083.251-NODE-251-length-47778-cov-22.784590_pt1 | contig 47778 bp, 37 predicted proteins | sample MGYA00511465_ERZ773083 | MGnify/ENA primary metagenome ERZ773083 (study PRJEB29015, sample SAMEA2738001) | human oral metagenome | biome: human oral; feature: human-associated habitat; material: dental | place: China | collected 2060 ... | reverse complement strand
GGGAACACTCATCATCATTTGATAGGGTAGACGCTTGTTTACGAAATTGTTTTTTTCTTAAGAACAACTTCGTAAGCAGGCGTTTTTGAGTATTTTAGTTAGAATTATGCTATACTATTTGAAAAGAATCCTGTTTAATGTTCAGGTTTCCTAATTAAAAGTAGAATTGGAGTTTGCTTATGAAAGCAATTATAACTGTTGTTGGTAAAGATAAATCTGGAATTGTTGCAGGTGTTTCTGGTAAAATTGCAGAATTGGGTTTGAATATCGATGATATCTCTCAAACTGTCTTGGATGAATATTTCACGATGATGGCTGTCGTCTCTAGTGATGAAAAACAAGATTTCACTTATCTTCGTAATGAATTTGAAGCTTTTGGACAAACTTTGAATGTAAAAATCAATATTCAGAGTGCAGCGATTTTCGAAGCTATGTATAATATCTAGGAGGTTATCATGGATATTAGACAAGTTACTGAGACCATCGCCATGATTGAGGAGCAAAACTTCGATATCAGAACTATTACCATGGGGATTTCCCTTTTGGACTGTATCGATCCAGATATCAATCGTGCTGCGGAGAAAATTTATCAAAAGATTACGACCAAGGCGGCTAATTTAGTGGCTGTTGGCGATGAAATTGCAGCTGAGTTAGGAATTCCAATTGTTAATAAGCGTGTATCGGTGACTCCTATTTCTTTGATTGGGGCAGCGACAGATGCAACAGACTATGTAGTTTTGGCAAAAGCGCTTGATAAGGCTGCGAAAGAAATTGGTGTGGACTTTATTGGTGGTTTCTCTGCCTTGGTACAAAAAGGGTATCAAAAGGGAGATGAGATTCTCATCAATTCTATTCCTCGAGCTTTGGCTGAAACGGATAAGGTCTGCTCGTCAGTTAATATTGGGTCAACCAAGTCTGGTATTAATATGACGGCTGTGGCAGATATGGGTCGAATTATCAAGGAAACTGCTAATCTATCTGATATGGGGGCAGCAAAGTTGGTTGTCTTTGCTAATGCTGTTGAGGACAATCCATTTATGGCGGGTGCCTTCCATGGTGTTGGGGAGGCAGATGTTATCATCAATGTCGGAGTTTCTGGTCCTGGTGTGGTAAAACGTGCCTTGGAAAAAGTTCGTGGACAGAGCTTTGACGTAGTAGCCGAAACAGTTAAGAAGACTGCCTTCAAGATCACTCGTATCGGTCAATTGGTTGGTCAAATGGCCAGTGAGAGACTGGGTGTGGAGTTTGGTATTGTGGACTTGAGTTTGGCGCCAACTCCTGCTGTTGGAGATTCTGTTGCACGTGTCCTTGAAGAAATGGGGCTAGAAACAGTTGGGACACACGGGACGACGGCTGCCTTGGCACTCTTGAACGACCAAGTTAAGAAGGGTGGAGTGATGGCCTGCAACCAAGTCGGTGGTTTGTCTGGTGCCTTTATTCCTGTTTCTGAGGATGAAGGAATGATTGCTGCAGTGCAAAATGGTTCTCTTAATTTGGAAAAATTAGAAGCCATGACGGCTATCTGTTCTGTTGGTTTGGATATGATTGCCATTCCGGAGGATACACCTGCTGAAACCATTGCGGCTATGATTGCAGATGAAGCTGCAATTGGTGTCATTAACATGAAAACAACAGCTGTTCGTATCATTCCAAAAGGAAAAGAAGGCGATATGATTGAGTTTGGTGGTCTTCTTGGAACTGCGCCTGTTATGAAAGTCAATGGGGCTTCGTCTTTCGATTTCATCTCTCGTGGAGGACAAATCCCAGCACCAATTCATAGTTTTAAAAATTAAGAAAATAGGAGAAATTTTAAGTTCTATTTAAGGTTGGATGTGTATACTATAATCATTAAATAAAGACCTCCTAATATTATTTGAAACAGATAACACTGATTTAGTTTGAATTTGATTTTCATCTAATATCTTTATTTAATGAACTCCTAAACTTTTTCATAATAATCTCCTGCAAAAGTCGCCTATATAGGTGGCTTTTGTTTTATCATCCATGATATAATAGAAGCAAATGGAGGACGGAAAATGGTAAAAGTACGATTGTATTTGGTACGTCATGGCAAAACTATGTTTAACACGATTGGTCGCGCACAAGGTTGGAGCGATACTCCCTTAACGGCTGAAGGTGAACGAGGAATTCAAGAATTAGGGATCGGTTTGCGAGAATCTGGTCTACAGTTTGAGCGCGCTTATTCGAGTGATTCTGGCCGCACCATTCAGACAATGGGAATCATCCTAGATGAACTTGGTTTGCAGGGAAAAATTCCTTATCGCATGGACAAGCGTATCAGAGAATGGTGTTTTGGTAGTTTTGATGGAGCCTACGATGGCGATCTTTTCATGGGCATTATTCCTCGTATCTTTAATGTGGACCACGTTCACCAATTGTCTTATGCTGAATTGGCTGAGGGCCTGGTAGAGGTTGACACTGCTGGTTGGGCTGAAGGATGGGAAAAACTCAGCGGCCGAATCAAGGAAGGTTTTGAAGCGATTGCCAAAGAAATGGAAGAGCAAGGTGGGGGCAATGCTCTTGTCGTGAGCCACGGAATGACCATTGGAACCATTGTTTATCTGATTAATGGTATGCATCCGCATGGTCTAGATAATGGTAGCGTGACGATCCTTGAATATGAGAACGGCCAGTTTAGCGTAGAAGTTGTCGGTGACCGTAGTTACCGAGAGCTAGGACGGGAGAAGATGGAGGAAACCTCTATTTAATCAGTCTAGACTTGCTTGCTCTGAACTAGGGATTTGATAAGAATATCAAGATAAGAAAAAACAGCCGAGGGTAATCCTTTCGGCTGTTTTTGATGGGGAAAACTAAAGTGTAATGCTGTTGCTTTTAGAGATTTTCATAAATAAGAGCAAGGAACCTACTGTTAGAACAGTTAGGATAGTTGACAAGGCTGCGGCTACACCGTAATTTCCTCTGAGAACCTCTGTATAAATAGCTACAGTCATTGTTCTTGTTTTGACATTGTAGAGGAGGATAGAAGTAGAGAGTTCTGAAATCATTGTAACCCAAGATAGGATAGCTCCAGAAATAATACCAGATAGCATCATTGGAGTTGTAATCTTGGCAAAGGTATTGAGACGACTACTTCCTAAGCTTTCAGCGGCTTCTTCAATACTTGGTGCTATTTGTTGCAAGCTAGCAACAGATGAGCGAATAGTATAAGGCAATCTTCTAACGGATAGAGACATAATCAAGATGAAAGCAGTCCCTGTAATCATAAGAAATCCACTTCCAAATAGACCAGTATTGAAAGAAGAAATGAAGGCAATCCCTAGAACAGTTCCTGGTACAATATAAGGGACCATACTGAGGCTGTCAATTAAGTTTGTAAACAAATTCCGTTTTCTAACGGCTAGGTAGGAGATAAATGTTGCAAATAGAACAACTAGAACTAAGGCAATCAACGGGATACGAATGGTATTGAAAATAGCAGATCCCATACGATTGAAAGCTACCTTGTAACTGTTTAGAGAATAGCCTTTGACAAATACCATACCTGATGTTTTTAGGAAAGAAGTATAAATCAAGTAGACTTGAGGTAGAACAGAGAACAAGATAATTCCGTAGACTGTTGCATAAATGGCAACCATTTTTCCTTTTGTAGTTTTTTTAGGCTCAATTGGATGGAGCGAATTCATGCTGAAACTGTAGCGATTTGAAATGTATTTTTGGATAAGGAAAATTGCCAAGGCAATGATAATCGCCATAATTGCTAACGCAGATGCAAAAGCAGAATTTCCTCCAACCTCGCTAATAAATTGGGTATAAATCAAGACGGGGAAAGTCCGATATCCTTCACCAATCAACATAGGCGTTCCAAAGTCTGAGAATGCTCTCATAAATACAAGCAAGGCAGCAGCTAGTAAGGTTGGAACTAGGAGAGGTAAAACAACCGTTACGATACGCTTAAATCCGAAGGAACCCATGCTTTCAGCAGCTTCAAGTAGAGAATTGTCAATACTTTTCATTGTCCCAGCAACGTATAGAAATACCAGTGGGAATAGTTGCAGTGTAAAGACAAGTACAATTCCTTTGAATCCGTAAATATCGATAGCTGGAAGATGAAGGGCATTTGTCAGGAATTTAGTAATGACCCCATTTCGTCCCAGCAAGAGAATCCAGGAATAAGCTCCTACGAATGGAGCTGACATGGAAGCAATGATAATCAATATTTGTAGAAATTTCTTTCCCTTGAAATCATACATGGAAAAGAGATAAGCTAATAAGGTTCCTACAACTAAGGAAGTGACAGTAGCGGTAATGGAAACCTTGAAACTGTTGACGAGTGTCTCAGAGTAGTAGGCTTTACTAAAGAAAGTGACAAAATTAGCTAGTGAGAATTGTCCTTCATGTATGAGTGCTTGCTTGAGCACGGTAACGATAGGATAAACGAGAAAGACAAGATAGGTAAGAAAGATGAAGAAAGAGGAGGCTGTCCAAATATTTAGTTTTTTACGTTCCATGGTTGACTCCTTTTATCAGGTTTTGGGAACCATCTGCAGAAAAGACGTTTAATTTTTGAGTATTGATTCGTAGACGAATACGATCGCCTTTTTGTAGATCTTCTTCAAAAGTTGATTCTTCGCTAACTTGAATTTTTGAGGCAAAACCTGTCTCAATGAAATACTCCGTATTTAGTCCAAGATAGACGCTATCGCTAATAGTTCCTTCAATATCTCCAGATTCATCTTTGATAAACTCTTCAGGACGAATACTTACATGAATAGCTTGTGCTTCAGCCTGATCAAGAGCTGGCATTCGAAGGGCATAGCCATCTGAAAAGACGATATAAGCGCCGTCGCTTCGTTTTTCAAGATTGGCAGGGATAATATTTGTTCGTCCGATAAAGGTTGCTACAAATTCATTAGCTGGTTTATGATAGAGTTCTTTTGGTCGGCCGATTTGTTGGATAACTCCATCTTTCATAACAGCAATTTGATCTGAAATAGCCATGGCTTCTTCTTGGTCGTGGGTTACATAAACAGTTGTAATTCCTACTTCGTGTTGGATTTCTCGAATGGCTTGACGCATATCCAAGCGAAGTTTGGCATCCAGATTACTAAGGGGTTCGTCCATGAGGAGAACACTTGGATTAACCGCTAAGGCACGTGCCAAGGCGACACGTTGTTGTTGTCCACCACTGAGTTTATCAGGCTTTCGATCCGCATATTGAGCAATTTGCATGAGTTCAAGATACTTGTTGGTCTGTTGAATCAATTCTTCTTTTGGAACCTTCTTTTGCTTAAGACCAAAAGCAACATTGTCTCGGACAGTCAAATGTGGGAAAATAGCGTAGTTTTGGAAAACCATCCCGATATTGCGTTTGCTGGGTTCCATATTATTGATTTTTGTATCATCGAAGTAAAATTCTCCACCTTCGATACTGTTGAAACCTGCAATCATACGAAGAAGGGTCGTTTTCCCACACCCTGAAGGCCCAAGAAGGGTAAAGAGACTTCCTTTTGGAATTGTAATGTTCAAATTCTCAATAACAGGGACATCGTGGTAGATTTTTTTGGCGTTAATAATTTTGATCTCACTCATAGTGAACCTCTTTTACTGTTTAGATTGGATATCTGTAAAGACTTCGTTGTATTTCTTAACAATATCTGATTTATTCTTGATGACATAATCATAATCTTCAGTGAGTGTTTTGATTTTGTCAATTGGTTTCATGTTTTCGCTTGTTTTGGCATTTTTACGAACAGGACGGTTAGTAGTGGTTGTACCAAGTGTATCTTGTACTTCTTGAGAGATAATAAAATCGATAAATTTCTTGGCATTTTCCATGTTTTTAGCTTTTTTAACGATAGCAGCGCTAGCAGGTAGGAAGACTGTTCCTTCTTTTGGATAGACAACTTTGATGTTAGCTCCGTCATTTAAGAGTTTAACAGCTGGATCTTCATAAGAGAGACCAACAGCCATTTCTCCATCAGCTACTGCTTTATAGACACCAGATGAACTTGAACCGATTTTACCATCAATAAGTGTGAAGAGATCTTTTACATAAGACCAAGCCTTATCATCTTTGTAACCACCTTGAGCTTGTAGCATATTTGTTAATTGAGCAAAGGCGCTAGAAGAGTTTGCTGGGTCAGCAGTAGCAATTTTTCCTTTTAGTTCAGGTTTGAGAAGGTCGCTATATCCTTCGATATTCATGCCTTTCGTTAAATCAGGGTTGACGATTAAAACACTACCATCTAGCGTATAAGGAGTAGAGTAGCCAGTTGTGTTTTGATATTCTTTGATAACATTATCATTTTCTTTTGAAGTATAGTTTTCAAAGAGTTCTCCGTGGGTAGCATATTGTGTATAAGAACCACCAAAGATAACATCGGCTACAGGAGCTTCTTTTTCTGACTCTAGTTTTTTGAAAAGTTCTCCAGTACCAGCTTGAATCAGTTCTACTTTGATACCATATTTTTCTTCAAAGGCAGGAATAGTTGCTCCAATTAAGCCCTCTGAGTTTGGTGAATAAACGACTAGCGAACCGCCATCCCCTTTATCAGATGAACTGTCATCGGCAGATTCATTAGAAGAACAAGCAGCAAGACCAAAAAGAGCTAGTCCGCAAGCAGCATAATACATCCATTTCTTTTTCATGATGGATACCTCCGTTATGTTATTTAAGTTTATTTTAAAATAATGTAAGCGTTTTTAAAACCGATAATTCTATTCTTTTAGAGTAAAATTCTCCACAAAAACGGAAGTAATCTTTTTGATTTTATACTAGGGTACGACAGTTAATCTTTGGAAAGTCAAATTTTATTTTTTAGATTGAATATCTGTGAAAATATCATTGTACTTTTTAAGAATAGAAGATTTGTTCTTGATGACATAATCTGAATCTTCAGTGGCAACATTGATTTCTGTCATAGCCTTCATATTTTTATTGGTTTTAGCATTTTTACGAATGGGTCTGATTGTAGTTTCAGTTCCTAGTTTATCTTGGATTTCTTGAGAAAGGAGGAAATCGATAAACTTCTTAGCATTGTCCATATGTTTGGCGTTTTTGACGATAGCAGCGTTACCAGGTAAAAAGACGGTTCCTTCTTTTGGATAAATGACTTTTACATCAACTCCATCGTTTAAGAGTTTTAAGGCAGGGTCTTCATAGGTGAGTCCGACAGCCATTTCTCCATCGGCGACAGCTTTATAAACATTCGAAGAGCTAGATGCAATCTTTCCACCTACTAGGGTAAAGAGATTTTTCACATAGGTCCAAGCTTGTTCATTTTCGTATCCACCTTGATCGACAAGTATGTTTGTTAATTGAGCAAAGGCGCTAGAAGCATTACTTGGATCAGCAGTAGTAATTTTTCCTTTTAATTTGGGATTGAGTAGATCATTGTAGCCTTCAATTTTAATATCTTTTGTAAGAGCTGAATTGGCAATGATAATACTAACATCCAGTGTGTAAGGTGTGTAGAATCCTGTTTTATTTTGATATTCAGGGATTATCTGGTCGTTCTCTTGGGAAATATAAGGTTCAAAAAGTTTTTCGTTAGAAGAGAAGAGGGCGTAGGAGCCTCCGAAAATGACATCGGCTACTGGGGATTCTTTTTCGGCCTCAGCTTTTTTGAACAATTCACCAGTGCTGGCTTGTACTAAATCAACCTTAATACCATATTTTTCTTCGAAGGCAGGGATTGTTTCTTCGATAAGGTCTTCAGGGTTAGGTGAGTAGACAACCAGAGTGTTATCTGAATCTTTTTCAGTACTAGTTTCCGCTTCTATAGCAGAGGAACATCCTGATAAAGTAAGAAATATCCATCCACAAGAGAGAAAGAACAGTAGTTTTTTCATAATTGTCTCCTTTTTTACGAACATTTTCTCTACCTAGATTGTTAATGTTTTTAAATTGTAGAGTTCTACAGGATATAATAAAAACCTTAAAGAAATCTAAAATGAAAAATAGGAAATGAGTTCCAAGAGCAAGGATGGGTGAATTTTAGCTGTGATTTTGATGGTAATACTCTTCAAAACACGTCGCTTTATTTGCAATATCAAAGCTATGATTTGAGTAGTTAGCACTTTGATTTTCATTGGGTAAAAGTACAAAATAAAAAGATTGCTAAAGTTGAGCAATCCTTTTACATCAATGGTTTTTATCCATAAGTTTTAATTCTTTTGGAGAAATATGGAGATACTTTTTAAAAACTTTGGCAAAATATTTATAGTCTGAAAATCCAACTTGTTCAGAGATATCGCTTAGGGGGGAATTGGGGGACTCAGCTATTTTATCTATAGCTTGCTTGAGGCGGTAGCGTAAGATATATTCATTTAGCGTCATTGGGAAGTATTCTTTGATAACCTTATATAGATAGCTTTCACTGTATCCTAGATTCTCTGCAATGGTAGAAATAGTAAAGTGCATGCAGTAGTGTTGGTGCACAAATTCAAGAATTTGCTGAATGATTTGGTTTTGTGTATCAATTTGTTGGATGGAGGTGAGTAAAGTTTGATATTCTTCTAAAAAAGGAGTTTCTTGATAAGTGCTAACTCGTAATCGCAAAACAATTTTTTGAAGACATTCTGTCAACTCCTTGGTATCAATTGGTTTGGATAAGAAATCAACTGCTCCATATTGCATGGCTTTTTTGGCATTTTGAAAATCGTTATGGCCTGATAAGATAACTTTTTCATAAGAAAGGGTACGAGTGGCTTCGAACATCATAAAAGCATCCATAATTGGCATTGTGATGTCTGTTAAGACAATATGAGGTTCTTTTTCTTGGATGAGTTTCATTCCCTCTTGACCGTGACTTGCAGTTCCTACGACTTGGATACCTAAGGCAGAGTAGTCTACGGCAATTTCTAGCCATTTTCGGATGAGGTGTTCATCCTCTACGATAATGAGCTTAAACATGAGTTAGTCCTTTCGTTATAAATTTGACCCAAGTTTCTCCTTGGCGATTGACTCCTAAATCTAGCTGGACATCAGAAAAGAAATTGCTCAATCGTTTATAGCTGTTAACGATGCCATGCTGGGTATGAGGGCTTTCTAAAGAGTCTAAAATAGCGAGTCGCTCTTGTTTGGTGAGTCCTCCAGCATTATCCTTGACTAAAAAAGTCAGAGAGTCTGCTTCCAAGGTAATTTGGATATCTATATGAAGATCAATACGGTATTGCATCCCATATTTTATAGCATTTTCTACTAGAGGAAGCAAGAAAAGTTTAGGAATAGGCTGATTATCAACAGTTTCTGGACATACAATGTTATAGGAAAAGTGCTCGAAACGAATTTTATGAATAATAAGATAATCCTCTATAATCTTTAAATCTTGACAAATGGTTGTTTCTTTTTCTAAATCAGTGATACTGTAGCGAAGAATGCGCGTGAGATTTTGAATCAGGTCTTGTGTGAGAGCGGCATCCATTAAAGAAGTGATTTTAATCGTTTCAAGTGTATTGTAGAGAAAATGAGGATTGAACTGAGCTTCCAACATTTTTCTTTCAAAAATCCACTTTTCTTTTTCTATGGTCAACATTTTCTGATGAAGTTGATCTAATTCATACAACATATTATTAATTTTTTCGGCCATAAACTCAAACTCATCACCTGTTTGTAGATAGAGCTTTTTTTCTGCTTGTTTGGGAATTTCTTGAAGTTGGTAAACTAAGCTTTCAATAGGAACAGCGTTGTGTGTAGCAATCTTATGAGCAATTCGTCTTGCTTGCCAGAAGTAGAGGAAGAATATACATAAGGTGAGAATGGATGCTAGCCCGAGTAAGCTAGGAATGGGAAAGAAGGATTGAAAAGTATAGATTGAAAAAATAGCACCGACTTTTTCTTTTTGAACAATAAGCGGTTCATTCGCATACCAGTGGGTGCGAGAGTGTAGGAGCTTTTCATCAAATTTTTCAAGAGTGGAACGAGTAAATTGATTTGTGTTGTTGGAAAACATATTTCCAAAGTTATCGGTAATGATATATTTAGAATTTATCATTGGGAAACTTGAGATGAAATCATTCTCATTTACGAAAGCAATAGTATAGGCCTTAACTCGTTGGTTTTGAAGTAGTGGTTTGATAAAGAGTGTGTAGTGTTGCTTGTCTGAAGAGAGTGCAATTTTTTCTGTAACTTTATCTTGAGAAGGATTTTGAATGAGCAGTTTTAGATAATAGGGTGATAAAATACTTTCTTGATGATTTCGATTGGTACTAAATAGTAATTCACCTGTATCACTTAGGATAATGAGATCAGAACTAAGTTTTAATTTAGCCTTTGTCTCGTAAAATAAGCTAAAGACTTCTCGTTCTGTGTGTTTGCCGTCCAAAAATCCAGGAATCATTTTATAGTTCATAGTGGTCAGGAGCTCATTATTTGCTTCTTTCATCTCTTGAACTTGTTTGACAATCTGTCTCGTATCTTTGGAGAGTTGTTGCTTTTGTAAAAAATAGGAAAAACCAAAAAGTAAAACGAGTAGTAAAAGAGAGGTCACAAAGGCTGCGATAGAGCTTCTATGAAGAATTTCTTTTTGGAGAGATTTTTTAAAGGAATGAGACATCTGCTACCTCCTTGGAAGGGTTTTCTGTTATAAGTATAGCAATTTAAAAATTCTAGAGCAAGGTAAAATAGAAAAGGTCTAACCAAAATTTTTTAGCTAAACCTTTTGAAAAGTTAAGTATATATTGTAGATACTTGTTATATGCAAATAGCTAGAGCAGTTCAAGAAGATAAACTAGAAATAGCAATTAATATGATGGTTCAGAAATACCTTTTGATAATCAATGAGATCTTCAGGATGAAGTGCGCCAACTCCATCCATTTCATATTTCCGATTTAATAAACGATATTTGTTTTCACCAAATTGATGAAAAGGTAGTAGTTGAACTTGGTCGATATTTAATGAGTTAAATAGAGTAGCGAATTCTTCTGCATCCTCTAAACTATTATTAAAATCAGGAATAACTGGGATTCTTAAAACGATAGTTTTCTTTTGAGAAAAAGCATAATGAATGTTTTTAATAATCATTTGATTAAAAACCCCGGTCACTTTTTTATGTTTTATAGAATTATAATGTTTTAAGTCGGTGTAGATAAAATCTACATATTGGATTAAATCAATAAATTTTTCATGATCAACAAAGGCAGTAGTTTCAATTGCAGTATGTATGTGATGCTCTTTGGCTGACTTTAAGATAGCTTTAGCAAATTCAAACTGAGCAAATATTTCACCTCCAGATAAAGTTAAACCTCCACCGGATTCTTCGTAAAATTCTTTGTCTTTCAATACTTCTGTAATAATTTCTTCTACAGTTTTTTCTTCACCGACTAAGGTAAATTTCTCTCGTTGAGCATCTTTCATTTTCTCAGGTTTCATTCTTTGAGATTCAGGATTAGAACACCATGGACAGCGCAGAGGACATCCTTTTAAAAAAACAGTTGTACGAATACCCGGGCCGTCATGAATTGAAAAGTGTTGAATATTAAAAATAATTCCTTTAGATATTTCCATAAGAGTTCCTCCTCTTCATAAGTCTATCCTATCACAAAAACGAAAGAAAAACAATTACGAACGAAAGTTTAATTTGTTGTTTTTTGCTTTTTATTTTGGTAGAATAAAACGGAGGTGTAAAATGAAAAGATTGGAACAAATTATTAAATTAGTATCAGAATATGAAAAGATTGATGTTAATACATTATCGGAAAAATTAAATGTATCGAAAGTAACGATTAGAAAAGATTTAGATAAATTAGAGTCAAAAGGTTTATTACACAGAGAGCATGGATATGCTGTGTTAAATAGTGGAGATGACTTAAATGTACGCTTGTCAATTAATTATGAAATTAAGAGAAAAATTGTTCAAGAAGCAGTGAAATTGGTATCAGATAATGAAACAATAATGATAGAATCTGGGTCAACCTGTGCTTTACTTGCTGAGGAAATTTGCAAGCAAAAAAGAAATGTCACTATTGTAACAAATTCATTTTTTATAGCAAATTTTGTGAGAGGTTATGATTCATGTCGTGTTATTGTTCTTGGTGGAGAGTTTCAGAAAGATTCACAGGTTACCGTAGGACCTTTATTAAAAGAAATGATACAGACTTTTCATGTGCGTCAAGCTTTTGTTGGGACAGATGGCTACGATAAAGAGATGGGCTTTACAGGAAAAGATTTAATGCGCAGTGAGGTAGTTCAATATATTTCAGCAGCGTCGGATAAAGTCATTGTGCTAACTGACTCAAGTAAATTTGATAAAAGGGGTACGGTAAGAAGATTTGCTTTAAGTCAAGTCTATGAAGTAATAACAGACGAAAAACTTTCTAAACAAAATATAGCTACATTAGAAAATGCTGGGATAATGGTTAAGGTAGTTTCGTAAGAGGTTAAGTGTATGAATCAAGATAGGAATAAACTGCTCTCTAAAATTGCTTATCTGTATTATATTGAAAACTTAAATCAGTCACAAATAGCAGCAAAATTAGGAATTTATAGAACCTCTATTAGTAGAATGTTAACAGAAGCAAGGAATGCAGGAATTGTTAAAATTGAAATAGAGAATTTTGATACAAATATGTTTAAGTTGGAAAATTATGTAAAAGAAAAATACAGTTTGGAAAGTTTAGAAATTATTCCAAATGAATTTGATGATACTCCAACAATTTTATCTGAAAGAATTTCTCAAGTTGCAGCAGGCGTCCTTAGGAATCTAATTGATGATAATATGAAAATTGGCTTTTCTTGGGGGAAAAGTTTAAGTAATTTAGTAGATTTAATTCACAGTAAAAGTGTCCGAAATGTTCACTTCTATCCTCTAGCAGGTGGTCCTAGTCACATACACGCTAAATACCATGTGAATACACTGATTTATGAAATGTCTAGAAAATTTCATGGAGAGTGTACATTTATGAATGCAACGATTGTGCAAGAAAATAAATTGCTAGCAGATGGTATTTTGCAATCAAGATATTTTGAAGATTTGAAAAATAGTTGGAAAGATTTAGATATAGCTGTAGTCGGAATTGGTGATTTTAGCAATAAAGGAAAACATCAATGGTTAGACATGCTTACAGAGGATGACTTTAAAGAATTGACCAAAGTTAAAACTGTAGGAGAAATTTGTTGTCGATTTTTTGATTCAAAAGGTAAAGAAGTCTATGAAAACTTACAGGAAAGAACGATAGCAATCTCTTTGGAAGATTTAAAAAATATTCCTCAAAGTTTAGCTGTTGCTTACGGTGATACGAAAGTATCTTCGATTCTTTCTGTTTTGCGTGCTAATTTAGTAAATCATTTGATTACAGATAAAAATACAATTTTAAAAGTTTTGGAAGAAGATGGTGATTTTTCTTTTCGAAATATTTTATGTGAGTGAAAATGATAGACTGATTCAGTTTATCGTTTTTTATTTTTAATCATTTGCACATTTGTGCTTAAATAAATAAAAATAGTTTATCTGTTGTTTTTTAAATTGACAAGTTTATTATGTAGTTGTATTCTATAGTTACAAAAGAAAATTTTAAAATTTCAAATGAAAAAAGCTTTTTACATAGTGAAATGAGGAGGAATTTATGGAAATTATTGTTCCAGATCAAATTATCATGGGTTTAATTTTATATGCTGGCGATGCGAAACAACATATTTATAAAGCGTTAGATTACATAAAAAACGGCACATGTGAACGGTGTGAAGAAGAAATACAGTTAGCTGATGCCGCCTTATTAGAAGCCCATAATCTACAAACAAAATTCTTGGCACAAGAAGCGTCTGGTACAAAGACAGAAATTACAGCTCTCTTTGTTCATTCACAAGATCATCTCATGACTAGTATGACGGAGATTAATTTAATCAAAGAAATTATTAGTTTGAGAAAAGAACTTCATAAAAAATAATACTAGAGTATTATCATTGTTATTAACATAGAGGAGGAAAATATAATGGTGAAGATTGGTTTGTTTTGTGCAGCAGGTTTTTCTACTGGTATGCTTGTAAATAATATGAAAATTGCAGCGCAATCTAGTGGAGTTGAGGCAGAAATAGAGGCGTTTTCTCAGTCCAAATTAGCAGATTATGCCCCAAATCTAGATGTTGCACTGTTGGGGCCTCAAGTTGCTTATACATTAGATAAATCAAAAGAAATTTGTGATAAGTGTGATGTTCCGATAGCTGTTATTCCGATGATGGACTATGGTATGTTAGATGGGAAAAAAGTATTAGATTTGGCCCTATCTTTGATTAGTGGGTAAGAAAAGGAGATTTATTATGGCAAAGATGGATATTCAAAAAATCATTGCACCTATGATGAAGTTTGTGAATATGCGTGGTATTATAGCTCTAAAAGATGGTATGTTAGCAATTTTGCCATTGACAGTAGTTGGTAGTTTATTCTTGATTATGGGACAATTGCCATTTGAAGGATTAAACAAGAGCATTGCTAGTGTATTTGGAGCAAATTGGACAGAGCCGTTTATGCAAGTATATTCAGGAACTTTTGCGATTATGGGTCTAATTTCTTGTTTTTCAATTGCCTATTCTTATGCTAAGAATAGCGGAGTAGAGGCTTTGCCAGCTGGGGTTCTATCTGTATCTGCATTCTTTATTTTGCTAAGATCATCTTATATCCCTAAACAAGGTGAGGCAATTGGGGATGCTATTAGTAAAGTTTGGTTTGGAGGTCAAGGAATTATCGGTGCTATCATTATAGGTTTGGTAGTAGGAAGTATTTATACCTTCTTTATAAAGAGAAAAATTGTTATTAAGATGCCAGAACAAGTTCCACAAGCTATTGCGAAACAGTTTGAAGCAATGATTCCAGCATTTGTAATTTTCTTACTTTCTATGATTGTATATATTTTAGCGAGCTCATTGACTAATGGCGGAACATTCATAGAAATGATTTATTCTGCTATTCAAGTTCCATTGCAAGGTTTAACTGGATCTTTGTATGGTGCAATTGGAATTGCATTCTTTATATCATTTTTGTGGTGGTTTGGTGTTCATGGACAATCGGTAGTAAATGGAGTAGTGACAGCTCTGCTTTTATCTAATCTTGATGCTAATAAAGCTATGTTAGCCTCTGGGAATCTATCATTAGAAAATGGTGCACATATTGTTACTCAACAATTTTTAGATTCATTTTTAATTCTATCTGGTTCAGGGATTACGTTTGGACTTGTAGTTGCGATGCTTTTTGCATCAAAATCTAAACAGTACCAAGCGTTAGGGAAAGTAGCAGCTTTTCCAGCGATATTTAACGTAAATGAGCCAGTTGTATTTGGATTTCCGATTGTCATGAATCCAGTTATGTTTGTACCTTTCATTCTTGTTCCTGTACTTGCAGCTGTTATAGTATATGGAGCTATTGCAACAGGTTTCATGCAGCCATTTTCAGGAGTTACATTACCTTGGAGCACCCCAGCTATTATATCAGGATTTATGGTTGGTGGATGGCAAGGAGTTATTACTCAGCTGGTGATATTAGCGATGTCTACATTAGTTTATTTCCCATTCTTTAAAGTACAGGATCGTTTAGCTTATCAGAATGAAGTATGATAATTCTAAAAAAACATTTGTGTATTATCATTAAACACACACATTTGTGCTAAAAATTAGAGAGTTAAAGTTTTTCTAGTTAAAAGCTTGAAATTTTCTAAAAAACCAGGTATTATATTTTCGAAAGAAACAAAAATATTTTCGAAAGAAAGGTGCTTATTATGGTAAATAAAGAAGTAGCAAGAACGACAATCAAGACAGAATATTTTGGTAGCCTTACTGAAAGGATGAACAAATATCGAGAAGATGTTTTAAATAAAAAACCTTATATTGATGCTGAGAGAGCGGTTCTAGCAACACGCGCTTATGATCGATATAAGGAACAACCTAATGTCCTAAAACGCGCCTATATGCTGAAAGAAATTTTGGAAAATATGACTATCTATATCGAAGAAGAATCTATGATTGCGGGAAATCAAGCTTCTTCCAATAAAGATGCTCCTATTTTTCCAGAATATACGCTAGAATTTGTTCTCAATGAGTTGGATCTTTTTGAAAAGCGTGATGGAGATGTTTTCTATATTACTGAAGAAACAAAAGAACAACTTAGAAGTATTGCTCCGTTTTGGGAAAATAATAATTTACGTGCTAGAGCTGGTGCTTTGTTACCTGAAGAAGTGTCTGTTTATATGGAAACAGGATTCTTCGGTATGGAAGGTAAGATGAATTCTGGAGATGCTCACTTAGCAGTTAACTATCAGAAACTGTTGCAATTTGGTTTAAGAGGTTTTGAAGAGCGAGCTCGTAAAGCGAAAGCAGCTCTAGATTTAACAGATCCAGCAAGTATTGATAAATATCATTTTTACGACTCTATATTTATCGTAATCGATGCTATTAAAGTATATGCAAATCGCTTTGTTGCTCTTGCTAAAAATTTAGCCGAAAATGCAAATCCTAAACGTAAGAAAGAATTACTTGAGATTGCAGATATTTGCTCTAGAGTCCCATATGAACCGGCAACTACTTTTGCAGAAGCTATTCAATCAGTTTGGTTTATTCAATGTATTTTACAAATTGAATCTAATGGCCACTCTCTTTCATATGGTCGTTTTGATCAATATATGTATCCATATATGAAGGCTGATTTAGAAAGTGGTAAAGAAACAGAAGATAGCATTGTTGAACGTCTGACAAATCTTTGGATTAAGACAATTACAATTAATAAGGTTCGCAGTCAAGCACATACATTTTCTTCAGCAGGAAGTCCTTTATATCAAAATGTTACAATTGGTGGACAGACTCGAGATAAGAAGGATGCTGTTAACCCATTATCTTATTTGGTATTAAAATCAGTTGCACAAACCCATCTGCCGCAGCCTAATCTAACTGTACGTTACCATGCAGGTTTAGATGCTCGTTTCATGAATGAGTGTATTGAAGTGATGAAACTTGGTTTTGGTATGCCTGCATTTAATAATGATGAGATTATTATCCCTTCTTTTATTGCAAAAGGAGTATTGGAAGATGATGCTTATGATTACAGTGCCATTGGATGTGTTGAAACGGCAGTTCCAGGGAAATGGGGCTATCGTTGCACGGGTATGAGTTATATGAACTTCCCTAAAGTTCTACTTATCACGATGAATGATGGAATTGATCCAGCTTCGGGGAAACGGTTTGCACCAAGCTTTGGTCATTTTAAGGATATGAAGAACTTTTCTGAATTAGAAAATGCTTGGGATAAAACACTGAGATATTTGACACGAATGAGTGTTATTGTTGAAAATTCTATTGATTTATCATTGGAGCGAGAAGTTCCTGATATTCTATGTTCAGCATTGACTGATGATTGTATTGGTCGTGGAAAACACCTTAAAGAAGGTGGAGCAGTATATGATTATATATCAGGTTTGCAAGTTGGAATTGCAAATTTGTCGGATTCATTAGCTGCAATTAAAAAGTTAGTATTTGAGGAAGAACGCATCAGTCCAAGTCAACTTTGGCATGCACTAGAAACAGATTATGCTGGAGAAGAAGGTAAAGCTATTCAAGAAATGTTGATTAATGATGCACCTAAGTACGGTAACGATGATGATTATGCTGATAAATTAGTTACGGCTGCTTATGACATTTATGTTGATGAAATCGCTAAATATCCTAATACACGTTATGGAAGAGGACCTATTGGAGGAATTCGTTATTCAGGAACCTCTTCTATCTCAGCCAACGTAGGACAAGGACGTGGAACATTAGCAACTCCAGATGGTCGCAATGCAGGTACACCGCTAGCAGAGGGTTGTTCACCATCACATAATATGGATCAACACGGTCCTACATCTGTTTTAAAATCTGTTTCAAAACTACCAACAGATGAAATTGTAGGCGGGGTTCTCTTAAATCAGAAAGTAAATCCTCAAACGTTAGCCAAAGAAGAAGATAAATTAAAACTAATTGCTTTGTTACGAACATTCTTTAATCGTTTACATGGGTACCATATTCAATACAATGTTGTTTCCAGAGAGACGTTGATTGACGCTCAGAAACATCCTGAAAAACACAGAGATTTAATTGTTCGTGTTGCAGGATACTCTGCATTCTTCAATGTTCTTTCTAAGGCAACCCAAGATGATATTATAGGACGTACTGAGCATACTTTGTAAAATAAAGAGGTTCTTTTTATGGAATTTATGCTTGACACATTAAATTTAGATGAGATTAAAAAGTGGTCTGAAATTTTACCGCTATCTGGGGTAACTTCAAACCCCACTATTGCTAAAAGAGAGGGTTCGATTAATTTTTTTGAGCGAATCAAAGATGTAAGAGAATTGATTGGCTCTGCACCCTCTATTCATGTTCAGGTGATTTCTCAAGATTTTGAAGGTATCTTAAAAGATGCTCATGAAATTCGGAGACAAGCAGGAGATGATGTATTTATCAAAGTACCTGTTACTCCAGATGGATTACGTGCAATAAAGGTGTTAAAAAAAGAGGGCTACCATATTACTGCAACAGCTATTTATACAGTTATTCAGGGATTATTAGCTATTGAAGCAGGAGCGGATTACCTAGCTCCATATTATAACAGAATGGAGAATCTGAACATCGATTCAAATTCTGTCATTCGTCAATTAGCTCTTGCTATTGATAGACAGAACTCTCCTAGTAAGATTTTAGCCGCATCCTTTAAAAATGTAGCACAAGTAAATAATGCTTTAGCTGCAGGTGCGCATGCTGTTACAGCAGGAGCAGATGTTTTTGAATCAGCTTTCGCCATGCCATCTATCCAAAAGGCGGTTGACGATTTTTCTGATGATTGGTTTGTTATTCAAAATAGTCGTTCCATCTAGGTAGAGAGGAAATACATATGAGAATTTTTGCTAGCCCTTCTAGATATATTCAAGGGGAAAATGCCTTGTTTGAAAATGCCAAATCAATATTGGATTTGGGAAATCGTCCTATTCTATTATGCGATCGGTTGGTTTATGATATTGTTGGAAAACGATTTGAAGATTACCTACATAGGTATGGTTTCCATATTGTTCTAGCTCAGTTTAATGGTGAAGCTTCTGACAATGAAATCAATCGAGTTGTTGCCTTAGCTGAGAAAGAGAATTGTGATAGTATTATCGGACTTGGTGGTGGAAAGACGATTGATAGTGCAAAAGCTATTGCAGATTTGATTGAAAAGCCTGTTATTATCGCTCCAACCATTGCATCGACAGACGCACCTGTATCTGCTTTATCTGTTATTTATACAGATGAAGGTGCATTTGATCATTATCTATTTTATTCTAAAAATCCAGATTTAGTTTTGGTTGATACAAAAGTTATTTCACAAGCTCCTAAGCGTTTATTAGCGTCTGGTATTGCAGATGGTTTAGCAACTTGGGTTGAGGCGCGTGCAGTCATGCAGGCAAATGGAAAAACTATGTTAGGACAACAACAAACGTTGGCTGGAGTTGCAATTGCGAAGAAATGTGAAGAAACGCTGTTCGCAGATGGTTTACAGGCCATGGCAGCTTGTGAGGCTAAAGTTGTGACACCAGCATTAGAAAACATTGTTGAAGCTAATACTCTATTGAGTGGTTTAGGTTTTGAAAGTGGAGGATTGGCTGCGGCGCATGCAATTCATAATGGTTTTACTGCATTGACAGGTGACATTCATCATTTAACACATGGTGAAAAAGTAGCTTATGGAACCTTGGTACAACTTTTATTGGAAAATAGACCAAAAGAAGAACTTGATAAGTATATTGAGTTTTACAAAAAAATTGGTATGCCAACAACTCTAAAAGAAATGCATTTAGATCAAGTTGGATATGATGATTTAATCAAAATTGGTAAACAAGCAACTATGGAGGGTGAGACAATCCATCAGATGCCGTTTAAGATTTCGCCTTCAGATGTTGCACAAGCCATTATCGCTGTAGATGCATATGTAAATTCGCAATAAACAATAAGGACTACTGTTTTACAAATGGTAGTCTTTTATTTATCATCATATTGTATCCGAAGCTCTTTATAAATCAGGAAGCAATACAGGTTGTCAGCTATTTATTGTAAAAACATTAATTAGTATTCCAGTTTTATCTTCGGTCTAAAATGAGTATTTTGTGCTATACGAGATAAGCTTCTTGGTTTACTCCTTGATTTTCTGCATAATAATGGGATAAAAAGTGGGAGATAGAGCAATTCATAGTTATCAAAATTAATGAAATACAGTATACAGTTTTTTCTTTTAACACATTTCAAATTCCCTCAAAAATGGTATAATAGTAACATCACAAAATTGGAGAGAGACCATGAGTTTTTACAATCATAAAGAAATTGAGCCTAAGTGGCAGGGCTACTGGGCAGAACATCATACATTTAAGACAGGAACAAATGCATCAAAACCGAAGTTTTATGCGCTTGACATGTTCCCTTATCCGTCTGGAGCGGGTCTGCACGTAGGACACCCAGAAGGTTATACAGCAACGGATATCCTCAGTCGTTACAAACGTGCGCAAGGCTACAATGTCCTTCACCCAATGGGTTGGGATGCCTTTGGTTTGCCTGCAGAGCAATACGCCATGGATACGGGGAATGACCCAGCAGAATTTACAGCTGAGAACATTGCCAACTTCAAACGCCAAATTAATGCACTTGGATTTTCTTACGACTGGGATCGTGAAGTCAACACAACAGATCCAAACTACTACAAGTGGACTCAGTGGATTTTCACCAAGCTTTATGAAAAAGGCTTGGCCTATGAAGCTGAAGTGCCAGTAAACTGGGTAGAAGAATTGGGAACTGCCATTGCCAACGAAGAAGTTCTTCCTGACGGAACATCTGAGCGTGGGGGTTATCCAGTTGTCCGCAAACCAATGCGCCAATGGATGCTCAAAATCACGGCCTATGCAGAGCGCTTGCTCAATGACTTAGATGAACTAGATTGGCCGGAGTCTATCAAGGATATGCAACGCAACTGGATTGGGAAATCAACTGGTGCCAATGTAACTTTTAAAGTTAAGGGAACAGATAAGGAATTCACAGTATTTACTACTCGTCCTGATACTCTTTTCGGTGCGACTTTCACTGTCTTGGCTCCTGAGCATGACTTGGTTGATTCAATCACAAGTTCAGAGCAAGCAGAAGCAGTAGCAGACTACAAACACCAAGCCAGTCTGAAATCAGACTTGACTCGTACTGACCTTGCCAAAGAAAAAACTGGAGTCTGGACTGGTGCTTATGCCATTAACCCTGTCAATGGCAAAGAGATTCCAATCTGGATTGCGGATTATGTTCTTGCTAGTTACGGTACAGGTGCCGTTATGGCTGTACCAGCCCATGACCAACGTGACTGGGAATTTGCTAAACAATTTGACCTTCCAATTGTAGAAGTGCTTGAAGGTGGAAATGTAGCAGAAGCTGCCTATACAGAGGATGGTCTTCATGTCAATTCAGACTTCCTAGATGGACTCAACAAAGAAGAAGCGATTGCTAAGATCGTGGCTTGGTTGGAAGAAAAAGGCTGTGGTCAAGAGAAGGTTACCTACCGTCTCCGCGATTGGCTCTTTAGCCGTCAACGTTACTGGGGTGAGCCAATCCCTATTATTCATTGGGAAGATGGAACTTCAACAGCTGTCCCTGAAAGTGAATTGCCACTTGTCTTGCCAGTAACCAAGGACATCCGTCCTTCAGGTACAGGGGAAAGTCCACTAGCTAACTTGACAGATTGGCTTGAAGTGACTCGTGAAGATGGTGTTAAAGGACGTCGTGAAACTAATACCATGCCACAATGGGCAGGTTCAAGCTGGTATTACCTCCGCTATATTGATCCACACAATACTGAGAAATTAGCTGACGAGGATCTCCTCAAACAATGGTTGCCAGTGGATATCTACGTGGGTGGTGCAGAACATGCCGTTCTTCACTTGCTTTATGCTCGTTTCTGGCACAAATTCCTCTATGACCTCGGTGTTGTTCCGACTAAAGAACCTTTCCAAAAACTCTTTAACCAAGGAATGATTTTGGGAACCAGCTACCGTGACCACCGTGGTGCTCTTGTGGCAACTGACAAGGTTGAAAAACGTGATGGTTCTTTCTTCCATGTGGAAACAGGAGAAGAATTGGAACAAGCGCCAGCCAAGATGTCTAAGTCCCTCAAGAACGTTGTTAACCCAGACGATGTGGTGGAGCAATACGGTGCCGATACCCTTCGTGTTTATGAAATGTTTATGGGACCACTTGATGCTTCGATTGCTTGGTCAGAAGAAGGTCTGGAAGGAAGCCGTAAGTTCCTTGACCGTGTTTACCGTTTGATTACAAGTAAGGAAATTGTTGCGGAAAACAATGGCGCTCTTGACAAGGTCTACAACGAAACGGTTAAAGCTGTCACTGAGCAAATCGAATCATTGAAATTCAACACAGCCATTGCCCAACTTATGGTCTTTGTCAACGCGGCTAACAAGGAAGACAAACTTTATGTAGACTACGCCAAAGGCTTCGTTCAGTTGATTGCACCATTTGCACCTCACTTGGCAGAAGAGCTCTGGCAAACAGTTGCAGCAACAGGAGAATCTATCTCTTATGTAGCTTGGCCAACTTGGGATGAAAGCAAATTAGTTGAAGACGAAATCGAAATCGTTGTCCAAATCAAAGGAAAAGTTCGTGCCAAACTCATGGTTGCTAAAGACCTATCACGCGAAGAATTGCAAGAAATTGCTCTCGCTGATGAAAAAGTCAAAGCAGAAATTGACGGTAAGGAAATTGTGAAAGTGATTGCGGTACCTAATAAACTCGTTAATATCGTCGTGAAATAAGAAATAAATCCTTCAGAGTAGAATCTGGAGGATTTTTTGAATCTTGTTATGAAAGTATGATATACTATGTGCAACTATAAAGTTTGGAAAGCAAAACAAGGAGAAGAAAGATGCCAGTAAATGAATATGGTCAGATGATTGGTGAGGCAATGGAAGATTACACACCCGGTGCACTGCCTTCTATTGATTTCTTAGAAGGGCGTTATGCTCGGATAGAGGCTCTTTCCGTGGACAAGCATGCGGAGGATTTATTAGCTGTTTATGGCCCTGATACGCCTCGGGAGATGTGGACCTACCTCTTTCAGGAGCCAGTGGCAGATATGGAGGAACTGGTCAGCCTTTTAAATCAGATGTTGGCTCGTAAGGATCGTTTTTACTATGCCATCATAGACAAGGAGACTGGTAAGGCTTTGGGAACTTTTTCTCTCATGCGCATTGACCAGAATAACCGAGTAATAGAAGTGGGAGCTGTCACTTTTTCTCCAGAGCTCAAGGAGACACGGATTGGAACCGAAGCCCAGTATATCTTGGCTCGCTATGTCTTTGAAGAGCTGAACTATCGTCGCTATGAGTGGAAATGCGATGCTCTTAACCTGCCATCAAGACGAGCTGCGGAGCGTTTGGGATTTGTCTATGAAGGAACCTTCCGTCAGGCAGTCATTTATAAGGGGCGTACGAGGGATACGGATTGGTTGTCTATGATTGATAAGGACTGGCCACAAGTCAAAGCTCGTTTGGAAACATGGTTGAGTCCTGAAAATTTTGATAAAAATGGACAGCAGCACAAGAGCTTGAGAGAGCTTTAAAGAGGTGTTGAGATGATTACTATTAAAAAGCAAGAAATTGTCAAGCTAGAGGCTGTTTTGCATCTCTATCAGGCTGTCGGTTGGACAAATTATACCCATCAACCAGAGATGCTGGAGCAGGCCTTGTCTCACTCATTAGCAATTTATCTGGCACTTGATGGTGATACCGTGGTGGGCTTGATTCGTTTGGTTGGAGATGGTTTTTCGTCAGTTTTTGTACAGGATTTGATTGTTTTACCTAGCTATCAGCGCCAAGGAATTGGTAGCTTCTTGATGAAAGAGGCTTTAGAGGATTTTAAAGAGGTTTATCAAGTCCAGCTGGCGACAGAACAGACAGAAAAAAACGTTGGATTTTATCGTTCTATGGGGTTTGAAACTTTATCCACCTATGATTGTACAGGAATGATTTGGGTAAACAGAGAAAAATAACAAAACTTGTTTGTTATTAAGCAAAGTTTAAGGCTGGTCTAGTATGATATAACCATTAAATAAAGACCTCCTAACTTTATTTAATGAAATCCTAAAACTTTTTTCATCATAATCTCCTAATGAAGTCACCCAATCAGGTGGCTTTTTTCGTGGGTAGGTGATAGTGATAGAATTTTTTACAAAATAGTAAAATTTGAGAAATGTTAAGCTAGTTTTAAGCTAGTTTTAAGCTTCGTATTGTATCATATAGTCATTAAATAAAGACCTCCTAACTTTATTTAATAAAATCCTAAACTTTTCTTTTTCATAATAATCTCCCTTAACTCCACCCAATCAGGTGGAGTTTTTTGGCTCTATTTAAGGCTTTTGGGGACTGTTCTAAAAATCATTTTCCGATATTTTTCGGATTTTGGTCGGGGAATTGGCGGGGACTTTTTGAGATTTTGGCGGGGATTTTTTAGCGAATATGACTAAGAAATAGGTCTGTTGTCGCTTTAGTTGCTTCAACCTCAATTTGATTGCAAGTGTCTGTGAATTGAAGGGTTAGAACTGCTGTAATAATGCTCTTGGTTGTCAAGGAGTGATGCATCATATTGTTGTACGGCGCTTAAAGAGAATGTAAACTTTTGACAAAATTCGTGAACTGTGGGATAATAAAAGGGAATTAAGTATTGTGTCTATATCATAGGCTAGAAAAGACCCCAAGCTCACGTCCAAATAAGCTTGGGGTCTTTTTGACACTATTTGTCCTTGTTTAGCCATTTATCGACTAAGCGAAGAACAACACCGACCGCGATTGGTCCGATGATAGTTTTAAGTATTGTATCCATCATAGGCTATCTCACCTCCCTTCGTAGGCGGTGTAGAAGTGCCGTAGAATATTATACCACATAAGTGCTAAACTCGGGAGGCACCCAATCAGGTGCCTTTTTTGTTTGTGGCTTGGTTTTTTGATATAATGGAAACATGAGTAGAATTTTAGATAATGAGATAATGGGGGATGAGGAGTTAGTAGAGCGCACGCTCCGTCCTCAGTATTTACGTGAATATATCGGTCAGGATAAGGTCAAGGATCAGCTCCAGATCTTTATCGAAGCTGCCAAAATGCGGGATGAAGCGCTGGATCATGTCCTTTTATTTGGGCCTCCAGGTTTGGGGAAAACAACCATGGCCTTTGTTATTGCCAATGAATTAGGTGTAAATCTCAAGCAGACTTCGGGGCCTGTCATTGAAAAAGCCGGTGATCTGGTAGCGATTTTGAATGACTTAGAGCCTGGGGATGTCCTTTTTATTGATGAGATTCATCGCTTGCCCATGTCAGTGGAAGAGGTACTTTATAGTGCTATGGAGGACTTCTACATCGATATCATGATTGGGGCTGGTGAAGGCAGTCGCAGTGTTCATTTGGAGTTACCACCTTTTACCTTGATCGGTGCGACGACTCGGGCTGGCATGCTGTCCAATCCTCTACGGGCACGTTTTGGGATTACAGGTCATATGGAGTATTATGCCCATGCTGACTTGACAGAAATTGTCGAGCGGACGGCAGATATTTTTGAGATGGAAATCACACATGAGGCAGCGTCTGAATTGGCTCTACGTAGTCGTGGGACCCCTCGTATTGCTAATCGTCTCCTCAAGCGTGTGCGCGATTTTGCCCAGATAATGGGGAATGGGGTTATCGATGATCTTATTACGGATAAGGCTTTGACCATGCTAGATGTTGACCATGAAGGTCTGGACTATGTGGACCAAAAAATCCTTCGCACCATGATTGAGATGTACGGCGGTGGTCCTGTCGGCTTAGGAACTCTTTCTGTCAATATCGCCGAAGAGCGCGAGACTGTCGAAGACATGTATGAACCTTACTTAATCCAAAAAGGTTTTATCATGCGGACGCGGTCTGGACGGGTGGCAACAGCTAAGGCATATGAGCATTTAGGTTATGAATACAGTGAAAAATAAGCAAGAAATACTAAACGCTTTTAGAGAAAATCTGGATATGATGGCTATTCTGACGATTATCCGAAACCTTGGTCTGAAAGACTCGTGGTTGGCAGCAGGTTCTGTCAGAAATTTTATCTGGAATCTCTTGTCAGACAAATCCCCTTTTGACTGTGAAACAGATGTAGATGTCATTTTCTTTGATCCGGATATTTCTTATGAGGAAACCTTGTCCTTAGAGAAAAATCTGAGAGAGGACTTTCCACAGTACCAGTGGGAATTGAAAAATCAGGTCTATATGCACCTGCATAGCCCTCATACTGCCCCCTATACCAGTTCCCGTGATGCTATGAGTAAGTATCCAGAACGATGTACGGCTGTTGGACTGCGCTTGAATGAAGAATCGGATTTTGAGCTCTATGTACCTTATGGTTTGGAGGATATTTTGAATTTTCAAGTTCGTCCAACTCCTCATTTTTTAGGGAATGAAGACCGAATGGAACTTTACCAAATACGTCTATCCAAGAAAAATTGGCAGGAGAAATGGAAAAATTTGATTTTTAAAAATACTTAAGGAAACTTTAAGCTAGGAAGTGTATACTAACTTCATAAGTTAAGAAGACCTTAACTTAAACTCCTAAAACTTTTTCATAATAATCTCCCTATAAAAAATAAAGTCGCCCAATCAGGCGGCTTATTTTTTGGAAAATAGGCTTTGTGCCTGAGAATAAATAGCTTAGTGATAGAAGAAAATAGGGAAATATGGTATAATGAAACGATAGATTTTTGAATAGGAATAAGATCATGTTTGGATTTTTTAAGAAAGATAAGGCTGTGGAAGTAGAGGTTCCGACACAGGTTCCTGCTCATATCGGCATCATCATGGATGGGAATGGCCGTTGGGCTAAAAAACGTATGCAACCACGGGTCTTCGGTCACAAGGCGGGTATGGAAGCATTGCAAACTGTGACTAAGGCAGCCAACAAGCTAGGCGTCAAGGTGATTACGGTCTATGCTTTTTCTACGGAAAATTGGACTCGTCCAGATCAGGAAGTCAAGTTTATCATGAACTTGCCAGTAGAGTTTTATGACAATTATGTCCCGGAATTGCATGCGAATAATGTTAAGATTCAAATGATTGGGGAGACAGACCGCCTACCTAAGCAAACTTTTGAAGCTCTGACTAAGGCTGAGAAATTGACTAAGAACAACACCGGTTTGATTCTTAATTTTGCCCTCAACTATGGTGGGCGTGCTGAGATTACACAGGCTCTTAAATTGATTTCTCAGGATGTTTTAGATGCCAAAATCAACCCAGGTGACATCACAGAAGAATTGATTGGTAACTATCTCTTTACTCAGCATTTGCCTAAGGACTTACGAGATCCAGACTTGATTATCCGTACTAGTGGAGAATTGCGTCTGAGCAACTTTCTTCCATGGCAGGGAGCCTATAGTGAGCTCTATTTTACGGACACCTTGTGGCCTGATTTTGACGAGGTAGCCTTGCAGGAAGCCATTCTTGCTTACAATCGTCGTCATCGCCGATTTGGAGGAGTTTAGGAGGAAATATGACACAGGATTTACAGAAAAGAACGTTGTTTGCAGGGATTGCCCTGGCTATTTTCCTACCAATTTTAATGATTGGGGGACTTTTGTTTCAGATTGCAATTGGAATTATAGCCATGCTAGCAATGCATGAACTTTTGAAGATGAGAGGTCTAGAGACCATGACAATGGAGGGCCTCTTGACCCTCTTTGCAACCTTTGCCTTGACCATTCCCTTGGAGAATTACCTGACTTTTTTGCCAGTTGATGGGAATGTGGTTGCCTACAGTGTTTTGATTTCAATTATGTTAGGAACGACTGTTTTTAGCAAGTCTTATACGATTGAGGACGCTGTTTTCCCACTTGCTATGAGTTTCTACGTGGGCTTTGGTTTTAATGCTCTATTAGATGCTAGAATTGCAGGTTTAGATAAGGCACTATTAGCCTTATGTATCGTCTGGGCGACAGACAGTGGTGCCTATCTTGTTGGGATGAACTATGGTAAACGGAAACTGGCTCCAACGGTTTCTCCAAATAAAACCTTTGAGGGTGCCTTGGGTGGTATTTTAGGTGCGATTTTAGTAACCATCATCTTTATGATATTTGACAGTACAGTTGCTCTTCCGTATGGAATTTACAAGATGTCAGTCTTTGCTATTTTCTTTAGCATTGCTGGACAATTTGGTGATTTACTAGAAAGTTCAATCAAGCGTCACTTTGGTGTCAAGGATTCTGGGAAATTTATCCCTGGACATGGTGGTGTTTTGGATCGTTTCGATAGTATGTTGCTTGTATTTCCAATCATGCACTTGTTTGGACTCTTTTAATCAAAAGACGGAGGAAATACTATGCTCGGAATTTTAACCTTTATTCTGGTTTTTGGGATTATTGTAGTGGTGCACGAGTTCGGACACTTCTACTTTGCCAAGAAATCAGGGATTCTAGTGCGTGAATTTGCCATTGGCATGGGACCCAAAATCTTTGCTCACATTGGCAAGGATGGAACGGCCTACACCATTCGAATCTTGCCTCTGGGTGGCTATGTTCGCATGGCCGGTTGGGGTGATGATACAACTGAAATTAAGACAGGAACTCCTGTCAGTTTGACACTTACTGATGATGGTAAGGTTAAACGCATCAATCTTTCAGGTAAAAGATTAGATCAAACAGCCCTCCCTATGCAGGTGACCCAGTTTGACTTTGAAGACAAGCTCTTTATCAAAGGATTGGTTCTGGAAGAAGAAAAAACATTTGCAGTGGATCACGATGCAACGGTTGTGGAAGCAGATGGTACTGAGGTTCGGATTGCACCTTTGGATGTTCAATATCAAAATGCGACTATCTGGGGGAAACTGATTACTAATTTTGCAGGCCCTATGAACAACTTTATCTTAGGGGTTGTTGTTTTCTGGATTTTAATCTTCATGCAGGGTGGTGTCAGAGATGTCGATACCAACCAGTTCCATGTCATGCCCCAAGGGGCCTTGGCTAAGGTGGGAGTACCAGAAACGGCACAAATTACCAAGATTGGCTCACATGAGGTTAGCAACTGGGAAAGTTTGATTCAGGCTGTGGAATCAGAAACTAAAGATAAGACGGCCCCGACCTTGAATGTGACTATTTCTGAAAATGGTAGTGACAAACAAGTTACTGTTACACCCGAAGAAAGTCAAGGTCGTTACCTTCTCGGTGTTCAACCAGGAATTAAGTCGGACTTTCTATCCATGTTTGTAGGTGGTTTTACAACTGCAGCCGACTCGGCCCTCCGAATTCTATCAGCTCTGAAAAATCTGATTTTCCAACCGGATTTGAACAAGCTAGGTGGACCTGTTGCCATCTTTAAGGCAAGTAGTGATGCTGCTAAAAATGGAATTGAGAATGTCTTGTACTTCTTGGCAATGATTTCTATCAATATCGGGATTTTTAATCTTATTCCGATTCCAGCTCTGGATGGTGGTAAGATTGTACTCAATATTCTAGAAGCCATCCGCCGAAAACCATTGAAACAAGAAATTGAAACCTATGTCACCTTGGCCGGAGTGGTCATCATGGTTGTCTTGATGATTGCTGTGACTTGGAATGACATTATGCGACTCTTTTTTAGATAATCGAGGAATATTATGAAACAAAGTAAAATGCCTATCCCAACGCTTCGCGAAATGCCAAGCGATGCTCAAGTTATCAGCCACGCTCTTATGTTGCGTGCTGGTTATGTTCGCCAAGTTTCAGCAGGTGTTTATTCTTACCTACCACTTGCCAACCGTGTGATTGAAAAAGCCAAAAACATCATGCGCCAAGAATTCGACAAGATTGGTGCCGTTGAGATGTTGGCTCCTGCTCTTCTTAGTGCAGAGTTGTGGCGCGAATCAGGTCGTTACGAAACTTATGGTGAGGACCTTTACAAACTAAAAAACCGTGAAAAATCAGACTTTATCCTAGGTCCAACTCACGAAGAAACCTTTACAGCCATTGTCCGTGATTCTGTTAAGTCTTACAAGCAATTGCCACTCAACCTTTACCAAATCCAACCTAAGTATCGTGATGAAAAACGCCCACGTAATGGACTTCTTCGTACACGTGAGTTCATCATGAAGGATGCTTACAGTTTCCACGCTAACTATGATAGCTTGGACAGTGTTTACGATGAGTATAAGGCTGCTTATGAGCGTATTTTTACTCGTAGTGGTTTAGATTTCAAGGCTATCATTGGTGACGGTGGAGCTATGGGTGGTAAGGATAGCCAAGAATTCATGGCCATTACACCTGCTCGTACAGACCTTGACCGCTGGGTTGTCTTGGACAAGTCAGTTGCCTCATTTGATGAAATTCCTGCAGAAGTGCAAGAAGAAATCAAGGCAGAATTGCTCAAATGGATGGTTTCTGGTGAAGATACCATTGCTTACTCAAGTGAGTCTAGCTATGCAGCTAACTTGGAAATGGCAACAAACGAGTACAAACCAAGCAACCGTGTTGTCGCTGAAGAAGAAGTGACTCGTGTTGCAACTCCAGATGTTAAATCAATTGATGAAGTTGCAGCCTTCCTCAATGTTCCAGAAGAACAAACGATTAAAACCCTCTTCTACATGGCAGATGGTGAGCTTGTTGCAGCTCTTCTAGTTGGAAATGACCAACTTAACGAAGTTAAGTTGAAAAACCACTTGGGAGCAGATTTCTTTGACGTTGCTAGCGAAGAAGAAGTGGCAAGTGTTGTTCAAGCAGGATTCGGTTCACTTGGACCAGTTGGTTTGCCAGAGAATGTTAAAATCATTGCAGACCGTAAGGTGCAAGATGTTCGCAATGCAGTTGTGGGAGCTAATGAAGATGGCTACCACTTGACTGGTGTGAACCCAGGTCGTGATTTTACTGCAGAATATGTGGATATCCGTGAAGTTCGTGAGGGTGAAATTTCCCCAGACGGACAAGGTGTCCTTAACTTTGCACGTGGTATTGAAATTGGTCACATCTTCAAACTCGGCACTCGCTATTCAGCAAGCATGGGAGCAGATGTTTTGGATGAAAATGGCCGTGCTGTGCCAATTATCATGGGATGTTACGGTATCGGTGTCAGCCGTCTCCTTTCAGCAGTGATGGAGCAACACGCTCGCCTCTTTGTTAACAAAACGCCAAAAGGTGAATACCGTTATGCTTGGGGAATCAATTTCCCTAAAGAATTGGCACCATTTGATGTGCACTTGATTACTGTCAATGTCAAGGATGAAGAAGCACAGGCTTTAACAGAAAATCTTGAAGCAAGCTTAATGGGAGCTGGTTACGAAGTCTTGACAGATGACCGTAATGAGCGTGTTGGTGTTAAATTTAGCGATAGCGACTTGATTGGATTACCAATCCGTATCACTGTTGGGAAGAAAGCGGCCGATGGCATCGTAGAAGTTAAGATTAAAGCGACTGGTGATACTATCGAGGTTCATGCAGATAACGTGCTTGAAACGCTTGAAATTCTCAGTAAGAAATAAAAACTATAATCAGAAGAAAAACAAGGAAAAAATGTAACTAGTTTTTACCTTGTTTTTTCTGTATAATGGGAAAAATGAGTAGATAATGAGGTAAATGTATGCTAAGATTTCCAAAGGATTTTGTCTGGGGATCCTCTACTTCTGGACCACAGACAGAAGGACGTGTAGCTGGTGACGGTAAAGGAGCTAATCTCTGGGATTATTGGTACCAAGTGGAGCCAAATCGCTACTATAATGGAATTGGTCCAGATAAGACATCGACCTTTTATGAAAACTGGGAAAAGGATATCGAGCTCTTGGTAGAAACTGGTCACACGGCCTTTCGGACTTCTATTCAGTGGTCACGGATTTTTCCACAAGGGCGTGGAAAAGTCAATTATCAGGGTGTAGATTTTTACCGTAAGGTTTTTGAGGCTATTAAGGCTAAAGGGATTCGTCTTTTAGTCAATCTCTATCATTTTGATTTGCCTTTTGCTCTTCAAGAAGATGGTGATGGTTGGGAAAATAAGGCGACTGTCTCAGCCTATGAAGACTATGCTCGTTTTTGTTTTGAGACTTATGGAGATTTAGTGGATCAATGGATTACCTTTAACGAGCCAATCGTTCCAGTGGAATTTGGCTATTTTTATGATGCCCATTATCCACATAAGGTGGATGCGGAAGCAGCCGTTAAAGTAGCCTATCATACACAATTGGCCAGCAGTCGTGCGGTCAAGGCCTGCCATGAACTCTTGCCTGATTCCAAGATTGGGATTGTCCTCAACTTGACACCGGCTTATCCACGTAGCCAGCATCCTGCTGATGTCAAGGCTGCTCGGATTGCGGATCTCTTTCAGGCCCAATCTTTCTTAGATCCATCTGTCTTGGGGACTTATCCACAGGAGTTGGTAGAAATCTTACATGAATACGGTCTCTTGCCTGATGCTACAGAGAAGGAGTTGAAGCTCATTCGTGACAATACAGTGGACTTCCTTGGTGTCAACTACTATCAACCTTTGCGTGTTATGGCGCCTCGATTTGCTAAGCATCCAGAGAGTCCACTCTTACCAGAACATTTTTACGAGCCTTATGTGATGCCTGGACGTAAAATCAATCCTCATCGTGGCTGGGAGATTTATGAACAAGGGATTTATGACATTGCTCAAAATATCAAGGAAAATTATGGTAATATCGAATGGATGTTGACAGAGAATGGTATGGGTGTTGAAGGGGAAGAAAAATTCCGTGAGAATGGAATGATTCAAGATGATTACCGTATTGACTTTGTAAAAGGTCATCTTGGTGAACTTCACCGTGCTATTGAAGATGGAGCCAATTGTAAGGGTTACTTGATTTGGACATTTATCGATTGTTGGTCATGGCTCAATAGTTATAAAAATCGCTATGGTTTGGTCGAATTAGACTTGGAAACGCAAGAACGTCGTCTGAAAAAATCAGGGCACTGGTTCAAGGAATTAAGCGACAATAATGGATTTTAAAAAGGACTCTGACTGATTATCCTAATTGGTCAGAGTTTTTTGCTTACAAAAATTTGATTTGAACTATACCAATTTTTACTCTTGACAAGTGAAAGAAACAAGTATATACTGTTTTTGCTGATTCCGTAACAGAGGAATTAGACTATACCAATTTTAAGGAGAAAGCACAGCTTGCCTGTGTCGTATATACTATGTGTGGAATTGTTGGTGTTGTTGGAAACACAAATGCAACTGATATTTTGATTCAAGGGCTTGAAAAGCTCGAATACCGTGGCTATGATTCTGCGGGGATTTTTGTTCTAGGTGGCGCTGAAAACCATCTAGTCAAGGCTGTAGGCCGTATTGCAGAATTGTCTGCTAAGACAGCTGGTGTTGAGGGAACGACTGGTATCGGACATACTCGTTGGGCAACTCATGGGAAACCAACTGAGGACAATGCTCACCCACACCGCTCTGAGACTGAGCGATTTGTCTTGGTTCACAATGGGGTGATTGAGAACTACCTTGAAATCAAGGAAGAATACCTTGCAGGTCACCACTTTAAGGGGCAAACAGATACTGAAATCGCCGTTCACTTGATTGGAAAATTTGCGGAAGAAGATGGTTTGTCAGTTCTTGAAGCCTTCAAAAAAGCTCTTCACATCATCCGTGGTTCTTATGCCTTTGCCTTGGTTGACTCACAAAATCCTGAAGTGATCTATGTGGCTAAGAATAAATCACCACTTTTGATTGGTCTTGGGGAAGGCTATAACATGGTCTGCTCAGACGCTATGGCTATGATTCGTGAAACCAACCAATACATGGAAATCCATGACCAAGAGTTGGTCATCGTTAAGGCTGATAGTGTGGAAGTTCAAGACTATGATGGAAATCGTCGTGAGCGTGCTAGTTACACTGCTGAACTTGATTTGTCAGATATCGGCAAGGGAACTTACCCTTACTACATGCTCAAGGAAATTGACGAGCAACCAACAGTGATGCGTAAGTTGATCCAAGCCTACACAGATGAGGCTGGTCAAGTTGTCGTAGACCCAGCTATCATCCAGGCTGTTCAAGAGGCAGACCGTATCTACATCCTTGCAGCTGGGACATCTTACCACGCAGGATTTGCTTCGAAGAAGATGTTGGAAGAATTGACGGATACACCAGTTGAACTTGGAATCTCTTCTGAGTGGGGCTATGGTATGCCACTCCTCAGCAAGAAACCACTTTTCATCTTTATCAGCCAGTCTGGTGAAACAGCGGATAGCCGCCAGGTTTTGGTCAAGGCTAATGAAATGGGAATCCCAAGCTTGACAGTGACAAATGTCCCAGGTTCAACCCTTTCACGTGAAGCCAACCATACCATGCTCCTTCATGCAGGTCCTGAAATTGCCGTGGCCTCAACTAAAGCCTATACAGCGCAAATCGCAGCTCTTGCCTTCCTTGCAAAAGCAGTCGGAGAAGCAAATGGGAATGCTAAAGCGCAGGCCTTTGATTTGGTTCATGAGTTATCAATCGTAGCTCAGTCTATCGAATCAACTCTTTCAGAGAAAGAAACCATTGAAACCAAGGTTCGTGAGCTTCTTGAAACAACTCACAACGCCTTTTACATCGGGCGTGGTCAAGATTACTATGTAGCTATGGAAGCAAGTCTCAAACTCAAAGAGATTTCTTACATCCAGTGTGAAGGTTTTGCAGCAGGAGAACTCAAGCACGGGACTATTGCCTTGATTGAAGAAGGAACGCCTGTCTTGGCCCTCTTGTCAGATCCAGTCCTTGCAAACCATACTCGTGGAAATATCCAAGAGGTGGCAGCTCGTGGTGCTAAGGTTCTCACTATCGCAGAAGAAAATGTTGCTAAAGATACAGACGACATCGTTCTTACGACTGTACACCCTTACCTCTCACCGATTTCAATGGTTGTACCAACTCAATTGGTCGCTTACTTTGCAACTCTACACCGTGGCCTTGATGTGGATAAACCACGTAACCTTGCTAAGTCAGTAACGGTAGAATAAGCTAAAAAAGTCTAGTTATCTAGGCTTTTTCTTGTGAGCAAATCGGTTGCTTGTCCTCAAGATTCGTGTTAGAATAATTTTTCAAATTGCAGGAAAGAAATAGACGGGGAGAATCACTGTGGTAGAATTGGGAATTTCAACATTTGGAGAAATAACGGAGCTTGAAGGGACTGGGCAAACTTACAGTCATGCCGAACGCATTCGCCAGTTGGTGGCGGAGATTGAGCTGGCTGACAAGGTTGGTTTGGATGTATATGGGATTGGTGAGCACCATCGAGAGGATTTTGCAGTATCAGCCCCAGAGATTGTTCTGGCCGCTGGGGCAGTTAATACCAAGAAAATCCGTTTGACAAGTGCAGTCAGTATTCTATCAAGTATGGACCCTATTCGTTTGTTCCAACAGTATGCCACTATTGATGCTTTGTCAAATGGACGAGCGGAGATTATGGCTGGAAGGGGTTCTTTCACGGAATCTTTTCCCTTGTTTGGCTATGATTTGAAAGACTACGAAGCCCTCTTTGATGAGAAATTAGACTTGCTCCAGTTAGTCAATGAAAAGACCAAGTTAGACTGGCAAGGTCGATTGACCCAAACAATCTCTGGCAAAGAAGTTTACCCTCGTCCAGTTCAGGACAAATTACCCTTGTGGATAGCGACAGGTGGTCATGTCGAATCAACAGTGAAGATTGCTCAGGCTGGTCTACCGATTGTCTATGCCATTATTGGTGGTAATCCACGTTATTTTAAAAAGTTGATTCAGGCTTATCGTGAGCTTGGGAGCGAAGCGGGTTATGCCAGTCAGGAACTAAAGGTTGGAGCTCATTCTTGGGGTTGGATTGCTGAAGATAGCGAGCAGGCCGTGAAAGATTATTTCCATCCGACCAAGCAAGTGGTGGATGCTATTTCCAAAGACCGTCCCCACTGGCAGGAATTACGTTATGAGCAATATTTGGAGCAAGTTGGACCAAATGGCGCCATGTTTGTGGGTAATCCAGATCAAGTGGCCGAAAAATTGATTCGCATGATTGAAGACTTAGGTTTGGACCGCTTTATATTGCACTTACCTCTTGGTTCTATGCCTCATCAACAAGTACTGAGAGCTATCGAACTTTTCGGAACGCAAGTGGCTCCAAAAGTACGGGCTTATTTTGCCATGAAAGAGGCTTAATAAAAAATGCTAATCAGGCTGATAAAAAATCTATATAACAACAATTTTAAAAAAGTAATAAACAAAAAATAATCTCTGAAAAGCTAGTAAAATCAAGCTTTCCAGAGATTTTTTGCTCTATTGATATAAAAAATCTCAATCAAGTTGATAGTCAATATATATTGGGAAAAGGCGAAAAGGAGTGGTAAGATGGTTTCAATCAAAATGGAAGGAGAAAAGTATGACAAGTAAAAGAGAACTAGTTTTTAGAGCCATCCGAGGAGAAGAGGTGGAACGGGTTCCTGTTGGCTTTTGGTTTCATTTTGTAACGCTGGAGGAAAAAGGACAAGGTTTAAATAATTCACGTATCTTTCAAAAAAGTGTAGAAGGGCATCGGAAGTACGTTGAAAGAATTCATCCTGATTTTGTCAAAATTATGAGTGACGGTTTTTTCATTTATCCAAGTAATGTCTATAGTCCTTCTGTTACAAGTATTCAGGAGTTGGCTTCTATTGAGTCAATTGATGAAAATCATCCTTGGATTCAGCAACAAGTAGAAGTGGTACAAGCCATTCGAGAGACCTTCACTGAGGAGATTGCTTCATTCTACAATATCTTTTCTCCGATTTCCTACCTGAAACGGTGGTTTCGTACAGAGACTTCAAGAGGTGATAAGGAGGTTGCTGATCTATTACTTGAAAATCCAGAGCTATTTAGAGAGATTTTAGATGTGATAGCTGAGGATATCGCTATCCTAACCAAGGCAATCATTCAGGATGGTGGAGCAGATGGGATTTACCTCAGTACACAAGAAATTCAGGATCAACGCATTACAGCAGAATTGTATCAGACCTATATTGAGCCAAGCAACATAAAAGTTTTAGAAGCTGCCAATCAGGCAGGTGGGGTCAATATCCTGCATATCTGCGGTTTCCAAGGTGCCAGTAACGATGTAACTATTTTCAAAGATTATCCGGCCCAGGTTTTCAACTGGGCAACCCACCATGAAGCAGTCAGTTTGCCTCAAGGTCAGGAGTTATTTCATGGCAAAGCGGTCCTGGGTGGTTTTGAAAATGGGAAGCAGAGCCTGCTTTATGGAGGTAGCAAGGCTGAACTACAAGAGGAAACCAAACGCTTGTTAGCTGAGGCTGGAACTAGAGGAGTCCTTCTTGGAGCAGATTGCACAGTTCCAGATGACTTTGAATTAGAAAGATTGGACTGGATTCGTCAGGCTGCTGTTTTATAATAGGAGGGCCTTATGAAAAGAAAAAAGTTGCTATTGGCAGGGACGGTCCTCGGCTTTGTCATCTTACTTGCAATCAGTCTTACCAAGGGATTTACTTGTAAGGAAGGTCCAAGATGTCATGGAGTTCAGGATTTTCAGAAAGGAAGTCTTCCTTTTATTCAAACCAATGATATTGCCAGTGTTTTATTAGTTGAAAAAGAAAGAAATGGAGAATAGAGATGTCAGAAAAAAGAGAATGGGTTTTAAAAGCATTTAGAGGAGAAGTAGTTGACCGTGTACCTGTAGGTTTTTGGCACCACTTTACATCAGAAGAGGAATGGTTAAAGGGATTTTCAAATCCTGTGATTATTGAAAAGAACATACAAGGTCACAAACGTTTTATCCGTGAACTAGATCCAGACTTTATTAAGTTGATGAGTGATGGCTATTTTGCTTATCCAAATCCAGTTATTGTTAAAGGAAAATCACTCCAAGAGTTGGCAGAGATTCAACCTCTGGGTGAAGATCATCCCTGGATTAGAGAGCAGGTAGAATTGGTGAAGAAGATTAAGCAGGAGTTTACGGAAGATATTGTTGCCATTTACAATATATTTGCTCCTGTGACCTATCTCAAATGGTTACTTGGAGAAGTGTCTGGTGGAGATGATCTCATTGCAGATTTCTTAGTTCAAGATTCTCAGAAATTGAAAAAAGTACTTGATGTGATTGCGCAAGATATCGCTAGTTTGAGTCAAGCTATTATTAAAGATGCAGGAGCAGATGGTATCTATCTCAGTGTGCAAAGCATTCAGGATGCGCGTGTTTCTGTTGAAGATTATCAGGAGATTATTGCACCGAGTGAACTGACCGTTTTAAATGCAGCTAAGTCGATTGGCGGGGTAAATATCCTTCATATCTGTGGCTATGAAGGAGCCCGAAACGATATTCATATCTTTGCCGACTATCCAGCTCATGTTTTTAACTGGGCAGTTGGTCCAGAAAGGATTAGTCTAAAAGAAGGTCGTGAGATTTTCAAGGGCCGTACTGTTCTGGGAGGATTTGAAAACGGTAAAGATGGCCTTCTCTATCGAGGCAGTAAGGAAGAAATTCAAGCTGAAACCAAACGCTTGATAGAAGAAACAGGTAAAGATGGCCTCATACTTGGAGCAGATTGTACCATTCCGAGCGATATTGCAGTGGAACGTATCCAGTGGGTGAGAGAAGCATTAGCTAAATAAAGGAGAAGAATATGAGTAAGAAAACATGGATTATTGGTGGAGTTGCGGTTGTGGCAGTGCTTGGAGCAACGATTGTTGGTAGAACTTTGGCAGGAGCATCTGCTAAAGGTGCAGATGCAGCTTCATCTGGACAAGTAACAACTTTAAAGGTTGCCCATACCCAAAACTATGTCCCTTATGATTTTATTGACGAAAAAGGGGAATCAGATGGTTATGAAGTCGCTGTTTTAAAGGCGGTTGATGAGAAATTAGCAGATTATAAATTTGAGTATACAGGAACTAGTGATGATGATCTCTTGATTGGGCTTGAGTCTGGCAAGTACGATATTGGGACAAAAGGTGCTTGGTATACAGATGAAAGGGCTAAAAAATTCATCATTCCATCTGAGCCAGTAGGTGCTAGTATTATTGGTTTTACTGTCAGAAAAGAAGATGAAGGCAAATATAAGAATATTGATGATTTTGCCAAAAATAAAGGAAAATTAGTACCAATCTCTCCTCAAAATGCCCAGTGGAATGTCATCAATAGTTATAACGAGAAGCATAAGGATACACCAATTGAGTTGACAGCTGCTGAATCCTTCAAAGTGGCAGACGCTTATGCTTGGGTTTTAGAAGGACGTTATGATGCCTTCTTTGATATCAAGCTTTCTTTTGAAAAAGCAGTGACAGCTGAGGATGGTTCTTACCACCAATATGCGGACAAACTTAGCTGGTTCCCATATAAAGGAATCCCAACCTATCCATTGATTCACCGTGATGAAAAGGGCGAGAAGTTTGCTAAAGAATATGAAAAAGCGATTAAAGAATTAAAAGAAGACGGTACTCTAGCTAAACTTTCTCAAAAATACTTTAAAGAAGATGTCTTTAGTTATGTTGATAAAGATTAGATAAGCAATCAGGCATATTAGAAAGAGGTTTACATGGTTTCATATGATTTTTCAAGAGTGTTCCAATTTTTACCTACCTTATGGCAGGCTCTTCCTATGACCTTGTCCATTCTCTTTTTTACTACAATCCTCGGTTCCCTTTTCGGTGGCTTACTGGCTTGGGCACAAGTAGGAGAAGACAAGACTTTTGCAGGTCTTTCCAAGGGATATATTTTCACTCTTCGCTGTACTCCCCCAATTGTTTTACTGTTTTTAGTCTTTTATGGTTTACCTGAATTTTTAAAATGGTGGTTGAATTTAGATATTAACAACTGGTCTAAAACGGTCTTCGTATTATTTACCATGGTCTTGCTGTTTGCGGCTATCATTGCAGAAGTGTTTAAGGCCTCCTATCAGGCAATTCCAAAAGGTCAGATGGAAGCTGGAGTCAGTATTGGTTTGACACCTAGTCAGACATTCTGGAGAATCATTTTTCCTCAGGCTTTTCAAGTGGCCCTTCCAAATATGACGACCTCTATTCTAAATTTGATGCGAGACGCTGCCCTAGCTTATACGATTGGTTTTGTAGATGTCATGGGGGCTGGCAATCTCTTAATCAGTCGCAATTTGGGGAATTACTCTCTTGAAACTTATACAGCAGTTGCCATTCTTTATTGGGGTGTGGCCTTGGCTGTTTCCTTCTTGAGTCGCTTGTTGGAAAAATCTTTGGAAACGAAAGGGAGATAGGATATGGATTTAGACTATATTGCAAAAACCTTTTTAGAGACCTTAAAAGGGGTACCGACTACCTTGATCATCATGATTGTTGCCATGGTATTAAGTTTTGTACCAGCCTTGTTTTTAGCGCTGGGCCAAATATATAAAGTGAAAGGTGTTCGAACATTCTCCCTCGTGTATCTAGCTTTTATAAGAGCGACACCTCCGATTTTACTGATTCTTTTCTTCTATAGTTTGTTTCCGAGTTTGCTCAATCAATTTCTTAAAAGCATAGGAAGTGATGTTGATATCTTTAAACTCAATCCTATCTATTATGCTTTTATTATCTATAGCCTGATGACAACAGGGAGTTTATCAGAAATCTTACGTTCGGCTATTTTGACTGTCGATAAGGGACAATTAGAAGCTGCACAAGCGATTGGATTGACCAGTAGTCAGGCCTATGTGAGGATTGTTTTTCCACAGGCCTTGCGTTCAGCCCTGCCCAATTTGGCTAATCTAGTCATAAATATTGTAAAAGGAACCTCTTTGGTCTTTGTGATGACCATTAAGGATATTACAGCCATTGCCCGTGTTGAAGCATCTTATGGTTATCAGTATTTTGAATCATACTTTGTTATCTTTTTACAGTACATTATTATTTGCGGATTGATTCAATGGGGCTTTTCACTCTTAGAGAAACGCTATATTCGAAGAGAAAAGAGACAAGTAGCGCCCACTGCAGGTTTAGCATAGGAGGAGACAATGTTACAAGTAGAACATGTTGCAAAAAAATTTGGAGATAGACAAGTCTTAGAAGATGTTAATCTCAAGGTCAACCAAGGGGATGTGGTTGTAATCTTGGGGCCATCTGGATCAGGTAAAACGACTTTTCTCAGATGTCTCAATCATTTAGAAAAGGCTGATAGTGGTTCTTTGAAGCTTGCTGGCAAAGACTACGACCTTGGCAAATTGACTAAAAAAGACATTTTAGAAATTCGCCAAAAGACCGCTTTTGTTTTCCAACATTATAATTTATTTGCCAATAAAACAGCCTTGGAAAATATTTTAGAGGGCTTGGTGATTGCTCGGAAAATTCCTAAGGAAGAAGCAATCAAACGTGCGGAAGCAGCCTTAGAAAAAGTTGGTTTACTGGCTTATAAAGATTACTATCCATCTCAACTTTCTGGAGGTCAGCAACAACGGATCGGTATTGCACGTGCAATCGCTGTGAAACCAGAGGTTATTCTGCTGGATGAGCCAACATCAGCCTTGGATCCAGAGTTGGTAGGGGATGTTTTGGATGTTTTAAAACAGTTAGCCAAAGAAGGAGTTACTATGGTAGTAGTGACTCATGAGATGGGCTTTGCCAGAGATGTAGCCAATCATGTCATTTTTATGGATGGTGGAAAAATTGTCGAAGAAAATAATGCCCATGACTTCTTTAGCCGTCCAAAAGAAGAACGAACCAAGCAATTTTTGGCACGAATCCTTTCGGATGCGACCTATAGTGTGGAATATATGATTTGATAGATAGGATTATTAGGGCAAAAATCAATCCCCCGAGCATTAATGCTCGGAGGATTTTTCTATAGGAGGGCTAGTTTAGTTCTCTTTTTTGTTTTTTAGTAAGAACCCGAGACCGAGAAGGGCAAGGATGCTGATTCCTATGAACAGGAATTTGTTATCGTTTTTAGTTCCTGTATTTGGAAGTTCAGCTTGTTTAGCTAGAGGCGAAGGTATATTTTCCTTGCTAGGGTTTTCTACTGATTCATTTTGAACAGCTTCACTTACAGATGATGGTTGTGCTTCTTGCGCTGGTTGTGAAGTTTGTGTGGTTTGTGAATCAGTTGTAGCTTGGCTAGGTTTATCTTCTGCATCAGCTACTTTTGCATCTGGTTTAGGAGCATCTGGTGTAGTAGAGTCAGGTCTAACTTGTGGAGCTGGATCTTGATGTTCAGGTTTGACCACTCGGTTTGAAATAGTACCTTGGTCATTATTTTGCCCTTGTTCTTGTTTTAAGCTGGAAAGGTCAAATTCTGGTTTTTCTTCCACAGCTGGGGCAACGATGGCACCGCCTTGAGAGATTCGAAGAACAGTGGCTGTAAGGGCATTTAATTTCAAGCCTTTTTCAGTCCATTCAAGTCCTTTCGGGTTGGCAATTCCAACTGGTCCTGCTTGGTTCTCATCTGCCAAAACTTCAGCATTTCTAAGGTGGGCAAAGGCAGTTCCCAGATTAAATTCGCGAGCTTTTTCGTCCGCATTGACAAAGACTGCGTAGATATCCCCATTTGGAGCAGTAATTTGGTAGCCAATCACTACATCCTCTTTTTCCACGCCATTTTGTCCTGGTACAGTGATGAGGTGGACACGGTCTTTGATATCTTGGAGGCTCTTAAGTCGGAAGGCATCTGTAGATTGACGAAGGGCAATCAACCCTTTCATATAGTCACGGCTCTTGACATTTTCAGGGAAAGCTTTCCCATCTGTAGCCTTAGTCCAGTCAAATTTGTTGACAGCATCACTAGAATCGTAAGAGTCATGGATGAAGTAAGGGTAGTCAAATGGATTGCCATCCTTATCACGCAACAAGTGAGATTTATTTGGTTGTTTGTCCTCTGCGACAGGAGTTCTGTAGGCTGGGTCACGGAATTGTTTGGTACGTCCATATTCCTGGCCAGAGTGGATAAACGGAGTCCCTTGAGCCGTCAAGACCATGAGATTTCCAAGTCGTAAACGACGGTGAATCTCAGCATAGTTCTCAGCCTTGCTTGGGTCTTTTTTGATAGACTGGGCGATGATGTCAAAGAGAGTCAAGTTATCATGGGCTGCGATGTATTGAATCACATCTCCAGGACTATCTGCTTCAAAGTTGGTTGGTTGTGCAATCAGATTTTTGAAGATAGTGTTGATATCTCGCTTGCCACCTGTGATAAAGGCAGGTTGACCTTCGTTTGGATAACCAGATTTGAGGTTGTTTCGGATGTCGTCTGAAAAGACAGCGACAGTATCGGTATGTTTCATCCAATCTTGGTCAGCAGCTTTAGTAGGCATATTTTCATCACCAGCATAGGTTCTCCAACCTTCACCCAGCATCATTAGGTTAGGATTGAGGGCGCGTGCAGCCTTGTAAGCTTCTTCAATTGAAGCCGCATCATGGTCTCCCATCATATCGAAGCGGAATCCATCCACTTTGTAGGTATCAACTAGATATTTGATAGAGTCAACTAGGAGCCGTTTGGTCATATGGTGGGTTGTCCCCAAGCGTCCACCACCAAAGCTAGTTCGAGGTGTTCCATCAGCATCCATAAAGTGGTAGTAGTTTGGTTCTAAATCTTCAAAGATATCGACTTTAGCTGTATGGTTATACACTACATCCAGGATAGCTCCCATGCCACGTTTGTGGATTTCGTTGATGAGGTTTTTGAATTCTGCAATTCGTTTTTCTGGATTCTTAGGATCGCTTGAGTACATACCAGTCAATGAGAAGTAGTTTTGAGGGTCATATCCCCAGTTATAATTGCTGTTGCTTGAGGCATAGTCAGACAAGCGTTCATGGTTTTTCAATTCATTGACAAAGTAGTAAGACAAGACTGGAAGGAGCTGGATGTGGGTCACACCTAAGTCTTTGAGGTAGTCTAGTTTTTCGATAAAGGCTTCAAAGGTACCAAATGGTTTGGTCAAGTCTTTTGCAATGGCAGGATCTGAAGTGAAGTCACGCACATGAGCTTCGTAGATAACGGCATCTTCACGAGTCTTGAAGTTGTGAATCTTACCATAAGTCAAGTCTTGAGGTCCTAGTTTAGCTGGATCGACAAAGGCGGCTTTAGCCACTTTATGGGCATCGTCAATCTTGGCATCGTCACTATTCCAAGCAGCGAGGGACTTAGCGTAAGGATCGAGTGCAAGAACAGTTTTACCCTGACGCTCGATTTGGTATTGATAATAGTATCCAGTGAAATCTGTGATTCCTAGTTTGTTTGTGCTATCTAGAGTTTGTTTCCAAGTTCCTCTTTCCCCTTTTTCAAGAGCGACAGTTCCAACTACTTTTTCAGGGTCATTCTTGTCGTAGACAACGACAGAAACCTTATCAGCACTTGGTGACCAAAGGGTTAAATCAACCTGTTTTCCTTCTTCTTTTAGGTCAGCTCCAAGTTTGCCATCATAGCTGTATGTCTCATCTTTCAGGCGCCAACTTGTTTTGGTGGTGAATTTGTCAGAGTTGTAGCTAACTGTATAAGGATGTTTTGTGTCAGAGAAATCTCCGCTGTAGGTCACTTTCTTGCCGGCTTCATCGATTGCGACATCAGTAATAGCTACTTTGTCTCCTAGGTGATTCGTGATGTTAGAGTGTTTGAGGATATCCTCTTTTTTAGCACCGACAAGTGTTGAAAAGCTACTTTCAATGCTAGAAGTTCCTACGTGTTGGGCTCCTGTCATACGGATATCATGGACATAGTATGGATTTGTGTAAATCGTTTCGTCATCGTCTTTTAAGAAAATTTGGCTATGATTTTTCAAATCTGTGAACTTATAATCTTCTTTACGGATTTTCACGTCATCTCCTTGCTTGCTTCTGTCTAGTAATAAAAATCCAAGGTCTTTAGCTGCATCTTTGAGCGGAATATCGATATAACGACCATATTTTCCTGTAGCCGTAAAGTCTGTTCCGTTAGGCCATTGACCACTACTTGGCTCCTTCACATCTCCCCAGTACCAGAGAGATTTCTTGTCATAGTTGCCGTCCGTGCGGTAGTAGTTGACGCGAACAGTTCCTGCAGGTTGTGGCTCGTAAGAGAAAACCTTGTAATCTTGGTCCAACCAAGCCTCATTCATCTTTGGAACTAGTTTTTCTGCTGATTTATCGCCGGTTAGATTTTTCCCAGCTGTATTGTTGATAAGGAAGCTAATTTTCTTAGCTTGTTCTCCCTTTAATTTGACATCTAGGTAGTAGCCGTAGTCATCTTTTTTGGCATCTTTAAAGGATAAGGCTCCGTTAGGCCAGTTCTCAGAAGGTTTTTCAACATCGTCCCAAGTCCATAGCCCTTGAGCATCCTTGTTTTCTTCAGGGAGTTTTTTGACGTGAATACGGAAGTAGTTGTCTTCGATTGGCTCTTCTGCTTTGGTTTCAGTTGTTACTGGACTCATAGAAGTAGTTGGCTCACTAGAACGATCTTGTCCGGTTTGTGGGGCTGAATCGGCGGGAGTTGCAGCAGGAGTAGTTGGCTCTGTTGCAGGTTTTTCTTCTGTTTTCTTTAGGGAAGCGTTTGCACTATCGGGTGAAGAAAAATCGCTTTCGTTCTTGCCAGCGATGTTTGTTGCATCAGTAAGAGGTTGAGTAAGGGAGGTCGTATTTCTGTTGCTGGGTTCGTTAGTGGTTGGTGTATTTTCGTTGGCTGAGATAGTTGGTGTAGCCATGGCAAGCAGAACAAGGCTTGCTCCAATAAGGACAGAACCAGTTCCATTCTTGAGGGAACGGATGCTGTAGACCATTTTTTTCTCAGTGTGAGATGGTGTTTTTCTCATAATCATTCTCCAATCAATAAATTTCTTTATCAGTATAGCACTTAGTAAAACAAGATGCAAGCGTTTTCCTAAAATTAAACTAAAAGAAAAATCGCAACAGATTTTGTTACGATTTAGCCAGTCTTTCTTTATGAATTTGAGAAGCCAGAAGGTGGAGGTGGTAGAATAATTCTGAAGTAGAGAAGTTACGACTGTAGATAAGTGGTTTCGGAGAGTTGGTGACAGGAAAGGTAGTGATAATAATATCGTGAGGGATTTGATTGAGAACTGAGAAAGAAATCGTAGATTCTTCCCAAGAATCAAATAGATAGAGATTGTTGCCGTAGTGAGTTAGGGTATCGATTAGACTTTGTGCATGATGACTATCCAGATGACTAATGACCAAAACACGTATTTTTGGAAGTTTTTGAAGCAGTTGGACTAAAATCCGATGCCCTTGGATGGTGAAGGTGTAGATCATCTCTTGTAGCTTACTTGACTTACTGTTTAGCCCCATCTCAGTCAAATAAGATTGGAATTTGTGTTGACTTACTTCAAATAGTTTTGGAAATTCTGCTTGATAATTGCTTAAAATCCGGGATTTCTGTCTGTCGAGAGACTGGTTACTGAGTAAATGAAAGAAATCAGATTGGGCAGTGTAGTGGAGGAGCCAAATCAATTCCTCACGATTTTCAATCTGTAGGTGAAATTCTTTAGCTAACTCTTCTAAGATTTGACTCAATAAACGGTAGGATTTTTGGATATGATGAATATTACCCAGTACTCCGTTGTTAGGATTGTTTGCAATTTGAAGAGATTTGATTGGGTTTGAAAATAGCTGTTCCAGTGTTTCCATTGTCGGTTCAAAGCAGAGTTTTTTAGCCATCTTCTTAATATTTTCTTCAAACTGCGTAATTTGCATGAGAGAACTGTAGTGACTGGTTAAAAGGGGAGTAGGATTTTCAATGAAGTGACTTTTATTAAACCGCTCTAGATTGATAGCTAGGGTATATTTGATTTGCCGTAAGCTACTGAGGTTGGGTGAAACTTGTTGGGCATCCAAAAATAGCTGAATTAAGTGAGTGAGTGATTCTTCAGAAATAGAAGGGAAGGGCCAATCCAGAAAATTGTAACTTTGGCTAAAGTAGTCTAGATAAAAGGCACGAATGTCCTCTTCTGTTCCATCCATGACTAAAGGGGAAGGTTGGATGCTGATGCCATAGTGTGGTGGAAGCTTCGTATTTAGATGCTGGATGATTTCCTGACCTCGTTCGTAACTCATCACAAGTTCTTGACACATTTGGTCAAGTGAGTCTTCCTCCTTGAAAAACAGACGGTTCAAAAAAGAGTAGGTTTCAGATTATTTAAAAATCGCAATCCTGGGATCCAAGGTATTTTGAAAGTCAAACTGCAATTGAATGACTTCTTTTGTTGATTGTATCAGGAGGTTTGGAAATAATTGCTCAAGCTTAAAAAGGTGTTCTTGCAATTCTTCTATTGAAAAATTCAGCCTCTCAGCCAAGACTGGAAGTTCTATCCAATCATGGTGTTTGGTTAATTCTTCCAGTAAGAATAGCAAATCTTGTTCAGTCTTAGAAAGCAAGATATTCATCATAAATCTCCCTATATATTTATACATATATATTAAAAGAAAATCCTAGTAAAGTCAAGAAAAACAGCCTAATATAAAATAGGAAAATCGTAATTTACTATATTTTTGTGAACTACTAAGCTGAAAATGAAATTTGCAAAGTGAAAGTTGAATTTAATTTTTTATAGGAAAAGATTTTGTCAAAAATTCGTTAATCCCCTTGAAAAATCTAGCTAAATAGGGTATAATGTAAATAATCATTTGTCGTAGGTTTTGTCTGAAATATTGTCCAGACAAGGCTCACAGCAGTTAAATCTTCTGAAAAAGTCAGATTTAGCTGCTCTTTTTGTGCTTTTTTTCAGGATTTTGAGCACTTGTAACAGAGACTTAAAGATTCTGAAAATTTATCAAGAGGACACGGTGATAAGGGTTTTTAAAACCATATGACGATTAGAAAAGCCTGGTTGACAAGGCTTGGAATTTATTTACAAAGGAGAATCATCTTGGCAGGACATGACGTTCAATACGGGAAACAT
>ERZ773083.247-NODE-247-length-48361-cov-9.637147_pt1 | contig 48361 bp, 51 predicted proteins | sample MGYA00511465_ERZ773083 | MGnify/ENA primary metagenome ERZ773083 (study PRJEB29015, sample SAMEA2738001) | human oral metagenome | biome: human oral; feature: human-associated habitat; material: dental | place: China | collected 2060 ... | reverse complement strand
TCGGATGCCCAAAGCGCGCGCAATAGCCGCGCCGATGTTTTCTTCTTTCATGGCAATACCTCTTGTCTTTTAGATTGTAGCATGATATTTTATTGGATTTACTGTTGTTTTAATTTTTCTGTGATTTGTTTAAAAAACTCCGCGTTCCATATATCGAGTGCGGAAGTATTATGGATAAACGGCTCCACGTCCTGTTTCGCCTGTGAAAAATTGATGGCGTCAAAGTGGTCGCGAAGCATTCTTTTTATATCATCCAGTGTACAGGTGTCTTCTTTGCGAATGTAACCGGAATCAATCAACCGTTCGTGCAGATGTGCAAGGTTGACGGCAGCATCGCGGGAAAGGTAGAAAACATAGTCGTAGAGGTCTCTGCCCTTGATCCGGTTTCGCCACGCCCTTGCCAGAACGGCATGAATCTTTCCGGCGAATAGGGAAGGCATATCGTATAATTTGATCTCATAGGGGGAAGGCAAAAGACGATATTTGTGCTCGAATGCAGCGTATTTTGGAGGATCTACATCCACCTCGAATTTGATTTTTACAGCTTCCGTTTTCACAACACTTCCTGCAATCTGTTCATTTCCGTAGAACAAGAGCAGGTGTTCTTTTGTATTCCCTTTCAAAAAGGCGGAACGGATATGACTGTCGTTTGCTTTTACTTTTTCTGAAACAGTCATATTTAAACCGAAGGATCTCACTTCCTTTTCCAGAATAGGGAAATACTCTGACAAATCGAAAGCAGGATTTTTTGTTTCTAAGGAAAAGTCCAAATCCTCGGAGAACCGATCAAGTCCATAGAAAATACGCAGCGCCGTTCCCCCGTAAAAAGCCGCTTTTTTGAAAAAACCTGCGCGAGAGAGTCCGCAAAGAACAATCTCCTGCAAGATCTCTTTCATAGCATTTTTTCGATCATATAGATTTTCAACACTATATGCTTGCAGCATTTGTTCCAGTGAAGCGTTCATTTCATAGTCTCCTCAATAACGTACAGAGTTTCCTGATATTTGTTGCATGATATTTGTCACACAGCTCGGCGATCGTTTTCAGGTTCATCTTCCGAAGCTCCGATTCATCGATTCGAAGGTCATCAAAAAGCAAGGAGGCAAGTTCTTTTGTATTTTTGGCCGGACGCATAATATACAGTTCATCGCACAATGCCTTTTCGAAGGATGCAATCCGATACCAGTAGTCTCCCTCATGGCGGATCTCAATGTATAGGGGGAATGCTGCAGAGGGGATATCTTGGTAGGTAAAAGTTCCGAAAGGCGTATCATACTTCTTCTTCTTTTTCTTTTCAAAAGTAGCACATGTGATGGTATAGACGGCTTCCGGGATCAATCCGTAATGAGAGAGAGCATATTCGAAGGAAATATAGGACGGACCATAGATGCTCCCGGCCAGAAGATGTGCAGATACATGTTGATTTGTTTCATAAAGACCCTTTCGGATCTGAAAGCATTCTCCTTTTTGAACCATTCGGGACAGTTTCGTTTTTGGGGAAGCATAATCGGATAATTTCGCTAAAAGCATTTCCGTTGTTTTTATCATAATTGCACCTCCCAGTACAATTATATGCAACTAATTGGAGAGAATCAAGTGTTTTGGAAGCATATACGCGCAGAATGCGTGAAAAATCATCCATGTCCTGCTATAATATAATAGAAGAGTTTTTGAATCGTTTAGGAATGAGAAAGGGCGCGTCACATTGGAGAAAATTCACCTGGCGGCGAATTGCATCAAGGGATATCTGCAGCCGCCGTGCCGCGCGTGTGAGGATGTCTGTCCCGTCGGCGCGTTCCGCTGGGGCGTGCCGCATCCCGATCTCTGTATCGACTGCGGCCTCTGCACGGCCGTCTGTCCGGCCGCCGCCGTCGAGACGCGGCTTGACTATGCGGCGAAGCTGACGGCTGTCGTGGCTGTTGATGCGCCAAGCGTGCGCCTCGCATGCGCGAAAAGCGCGCCGGATTCCGCTCTTCCGTGCCTCGGCTTTCTCACGCGCGGCATCCTCTGGGCAATCGCCTCGCAGAAGGAAGTGCAGCTCGACATCGGCTCTTGCCGCGCGTGTCTGCCTGCCGTCCACGCGCACCTCGCACGCGAGGCTGCCGCCGTCGATGTGGCTCTCGCAGCGGCGGGGCGAGCGCCGCTTCGCTTGCTTGACGCTGAGCCTGCCGCACGCGAGTACAGCCGCCGCGATTTCTTCCGCCGCTTTCGCGATGTGGCGAAGGAGAAGTTCGGTCAGGGAGATGCGGCAGGCGGTGCGGAGGGGAGTGCGGCGGCAGGGGCGCACGACGTTGGGCTTGCCGAGTGTATGGCGTGCGGCACTGCAAGCGCGGCGCGTGCGGGCACAGCATCGGCAGAGGCGGATGACGTTTTGCCGCCGGATGCAGCGGGAATGGGGCAAGACTCCATGCTCCCTGCACTCGCCGCGTTCTCCTCTCCCGCATGGGCATTCGCTCATGGCGCACAGCCCGCCGCCGTGCACGCCGATCTCGCGCTCTACAGCGGCTGCAATGCCTGCGGCTTCTGTGCCCGCCTGTGTCCGCACGGGGCGCTGCAAGCAAGCGTCGAGGCCGAGGACTTCGTGCTCACCTTCATGCCGCAGCTCTGCACCGCCTGCGGACTCTGCACCGCACGCTGCCCGAAGAACGCCCTGCGCCTCGCCGCCTCCCCCGCCGCCAAGCGCTGGCGCATCCCGCTGCCGCATTGCGAATCCTGCGGCGCTCCGTTTCAGCCGATCGGCGCGAGCAAGATCTGCCGCGCGTGCATGGAAAATGCCTTTTGACAGTATACGATTGGTATGCTATCCTAAACGAAATGCATGTATTTTTAATTTTCCGCGATCGATTTTGGCTTGGACGAGTCTCTTCCATGGAGCATGAACTGCCTGTTCTTCCTCAAAAGGCGAGAATTCGATGGATCGTTCCTCTCCCGGAAGCTGTCGATTGAAATAGAAAGCTCTGGTGAAACAAGCTTTTTGGTAAATAAATGGCATGAGTACATCCATTGGATATAATCAAAGGACAGTCTGAAATATCTAATGCGGACTCATGCAATGAATATCATGGGAGATGGTGCACTTTGTTCAACAATAAAAGCATCCTGATCACGGGCGGAACAGGATCGTTTGGCAAGAAGTTTATAGAAATTCTGCTGAGTCGTTTTTCTCCCAAGAAGGTTATTGTATTTTCTCGCGATGAACTTAAGCAGTTTGAGATGCAGCAGGTGTTTAATGCGCCTTGCATGCGTTATTTTATCGGAGATGTGCGTGATGGGGATCGCTTGAAGCAGGCGATGTATAAGGTTGATTATGTTGTGCATGCCGCTGCACTCAAACAGGTTCCGGCAGCAGAGTACAATCCGATGGAGTGCATCAAGACGAACATCGATGGAGCGCAGAATGTCATCCATGCGGCAATCGCTGCGGAGGTCAAGCGGGTGATCGCGCTTTCGACAGACAAGGCGGCGAATCCGATCAATCTGTACGGTGCAACGAAATTGGCGTCGGACAAACTTTTTACGGCGGCGAACAATCTTGTCGGTGATCGAAAGACGCGTTTTGCTGTTGTCCGCTATGGAAATGTTGTAGGCTCTCGTGGTTCGGTCGTTCCGTTCTTCAAAAAGTTGATTGCGCAGGGGGCGAAAGAACTGCCGGTTACAGATCCCCGCATGACGCGCTTTTGGCTGCGGCTTGAAGATGGTGTTGATTTCGTACTGAAAAATTTCGAGCGCATGCAGGGAGGGGAGATCTTTATCCCAAAGATTCCGTCCATGCGGATTATGGATTTAGTGGAAGCGATTGCCCCGAACATACCGACAAAAGTGATTGGCATTCGTCCAGGCGAGAAACTGCATGAGGTCATGTGTCCGGCGGATCTCTATTACGATACCCTTGAGTTTTTGGATCACTTCGTCATTTGTCCTTCCACGCCGATCTTTGGCGTCAATTATGCGAAGAATGGACTGGGAGAAGAAGGGCATCCTGTTCCCGATGATTTTTCCTATGACTCTGGCTCAAATCCGCATTTCTTGACCGTTGAGGAACTTAGGGAGATGAACCCATGATCTATTACGGGAAACAGAGCATCAATGAGGCAGATATTCAGGCAGTGGAAGAAGTTCTGCGCTCCGATTTTCTGACGCAGGGGCCTGATGTCGAGCGTTTTGAGCGTGCTGTTGCGGATTATTGTGGAGCGAGGTATGCGGTTGCAGTCTGCAATGCGACTTCAGCGCTCCATATCGCCTGTCTCGCCGCCGGCCTAGGGCATGGAGATATACTTTGGACGAGTCCCATCACTTTTGTAGCCTCGGCGAATTGCGCCCGTTATTGCGGCTCGGATGTGGACTTCGTCGATATTGATGAAAAGACGTACAATATGAGTGCCGATTGCCTGGAAGAAAAGCTTCGCAAGGCAAAGTTGGAGGGAAAGCTTCCGAAGATGGTCATTCCTGTTCATCTTGCTGGGCAGTCTTGTGATATGCAACGCATTCATGCACTCGCTGAGGAATATGGCTTTGCCGTCACGGAAGATGCGTCTCATGCTGTCGGAGCAGACTATCTCAATACGAAGGTTGGAAGCTGCGCATTCTCGGATATGACGGTGTTCAGCTTTCACCCGGTCAAGATCATCACGACGGGAGAGGGCGGCATGGTGTTGACGAACCGCGAAGATCTCTACGAGAAATTGCTGCTCTATCGCAGCCATGGGATTACGCGCAATGCGGCGGATATGACGCATGAGCCGGATGGGCCTTGGTACTATCAGCAGATCGATCTGGGATTCAACTATCGCATGACAGACCTCCAAGCTGCACTGGGATGCAGTCAGATGGATCGTCTCGATACGTTCGTAACGCGAAGACGGGAACTTGTCGCGCGATATGATGCGGCGTTGCAGGAACTTCCTGTCAAGACACCGTATGTCATGGAAGGGGCGAATCCCTCTTGGCATCTCTATATCGTACGGGCGGTGCTGGATCAAATCGGCAAGACGAAACAGCAGATTTTTGAAGAAATGAAAGAAAAAGGAATAACGCTGAATCTCCACTACATCCCTGTACATCGTCAGCCTTACTATGAAAGATTGGGCTTTCGACAAGGAGATTTTCCCGAGAGCGAGAAGTATTACGAAGAAGCGTTTACACTGCCGCTCTACTATGAACTGACAGATGGGGAACAGGGTGAGATCATAGGAGCGTTTAAGGATGTGCTGATGTCATGAGATGATTTTAGACGAGTTGTGAGCAGGTGAGGTGGTAATCGTGATCGTCAATATGCAGTGCAGTATAACATTAAAAAATTTCGACTTGGATGACAAAGAGGCGAGAAGAAAAATAGAGGATGCCCTGCCCGACTTCAGATTCAATGTGTTCGCACCGCCTGTAGTGCCGTTACGAGGGTTTCCAAGGATGATTGGCAGCTCTGAGTATGGACACGCGAGCCTGCGACTAGGTGATACCTTTGCTCACCTTATTATGCAATACGATGAAAATTATCAAGATGACTGGAATAAGTGCTTTGATTATGCGCATAAGAGGATTGGAGAGCTGAGAGAAGCACTCCAAAGCGTGGAGGCTACATTTCAATTCGGGGGAATTGTTATACAGTATGTCATGGATGATTTTCCGGAACCGGTTACCACTTTGTCTGAATCGGTCAGCAAAGTGTCTGTCGGAGAGCGGAAACTCACGCATTTGCAGATAAGGTTTTCTTTTCCCTATCGTGAAAACTACTATATCAATGTCGAAATGGAGCCTGTCCAAAACGAGGCAACAAGTGCTAACGCATTGGGGATAACCATCGATGTGAACAATCGTCTGGCCAAGCAACGCAGCGATGCACCGAGAGTTGTTGACTGGGAGGACTTGGTGAAGATAGAGGAGATCCTTAGCGGCATAAAGTCAAGTACCTTGCATCAACTGGTTGAGAAAGGGGAGTTTGCTATATGAAGTTCGATCATATGACAAGCCGTATTTCTGCACTCATGATGGTCGCAGCTACGCAATTTTCTCCAGCGGCAGCAGGGCAGCTCTCTCCGGATGCAGGGTGGTATCATCAAAGCGCATCCCTGCAGCCCGCGTCGCACAAGACCGAGGTATATGCGAAGGATATGATAGCAAGCACAAAAAGTCTCCGCACATTGGGAGAGATAGAGCGTTTAGAGGAGAACTGGAACGGATATGGAGCGCAGCCGATTTCGAAACGAGCAATCGAGCTAGCACGGTTGATTGTGCAGGATACGTTCCATCAGCCACGTATCATTCCAACGGGACGCAGATCAGTGCAATTGGAATATGAGTTAAAAGATAAAACCTATTTGGAGTTGGAGATTTTCGACGACAAGGTCAAGTTCCTCATTGTGCCGATGCGTGACTATTCGGAGGCGATAGAAGAGACGTTGCCTGTCGAGTCAGTGTTTTACATACCGCAGATGATTGATGACCTCTACGCATCTGAAGGGGAAGGGACATGGACGACAAAGAACGATTTTATCGTGGCATAAAACGCTCACAACCTTCTGTAATTACGGGAGAAGGGCGTGTGTCATCTGCCCTGTTCAAGGAAGAGCGGATTGATAAGGACGGAAAATGCGGCGTGTCCGTCACGTTGGAAGCGAATCGTGAGCAATCTATTGTCTTCGAACAGTTTGATGTGACCTTTGGAAAGCGGCTGAAGGGTATTGTCCGTCTGACGCAAGAGGATGTGAAGAAGGCGAAAGCATTCATCTTTCCGTCGCCGAGCTTGTCAAATCCGTATCATGCAGAGATTTTTCAAAACGAAGCAAAGGAAACGTTGACGAATTTGCAAAGTCTCATCTTGGCAGATTTGTGCGAGATGGTTTGTCTCAAAGAAGACGTACCGTGGACGTAGCAGACAAATCGCTTCATGTGCTCTTGCGTGTAGAGGGTGTGAAGGAAAAAAGGGAAGAGGCATAGGATTTCGGTTGTAGGAGATGCAGTGCATGCGGCCGGGTCTAGGTACTGCTTAATTTGGCATGAAGCACGGTGTGAAGAGTGAGTTGAGGCGGCAGCCGATGAATGCGGAAGCGTTTGTCGTGCTGAATCTCCAACTACATCCCGGTGCATACGCAGCCCTATTATAAAGCGATGGGCTTCCAACAGGGCGATTTCCCCGCAAGCGAGAAGTACTATGAGGAAGCGTTTACGCTCCCGCTCTATGTGGGGCTGACCGATGAGGAACAGGAAAAGGCCGTCGAGACTCTGGGAAAAGTGCTGACGGCTTCTTGAAGAAGTTGTGGACAGGAGGCATAGTCGATGCAGAATTACGAAACGGAGCAGGAAAAGTTTTGGGCTGGTGAATTTGGCAACGATTATATCAAGAGGAATGAGGACGGCAAGATTCTGGCGGCAAAGACGGCGTTCTTTGCGAAAATTATTTCTTGTCTCCCTGGGGGGGACGTTCGTTCCTGCATTGAGCTTGGCTCCAATATCGGACTGAATCTCATGGCGCTGCGCCGTCTTATGCCGGAACTGCAGCTTTCCGCTGTGGAGATCAACGAGCAGGCGGCTGCACAGTGTGCGAAAATACCGGGGACGCATGTATACAACAATTCCTTGTTTGATTTCACATCGGATGAGGTTTTTGATCTGACCTTTGTCAGCGGCGTATTGATTCACATCAATCCCGACAAGCTGACGGAAGTTTATGATTTGTTGTATCGTCACAGCAGGAAGTATGTCTTGATCAGCGAGTATTACAATCCCGCGCCCGTTGAAGTCAATTACCGGGGATTTTCCGGCAAGCTTTTCAAGCGCGATTTTGCAGGCGAATTTCTCGATCGCTTCCCCGATGTGAGATTGCTCGATTACGGCTTCCAGTACCATCGTGATAAAAACTTCCCGATGGACGATGTGAATTGGTTTTTGATGGAAAAAACATCTTTATAAGAAGGCAGGAATATTCGTATCTCGACGGGGGGCAAGCCAGTGGCAAAGGTGGTAATCATTACGGCTCGCGGGGGAAGTAAACGCATACCGAAGAAGAACATCAAGGCGTTCTGCGGCAGGCCGATTCTCGCCTATTCCATCGAGGCGGCCTTGGGGAGCGGTCTTTTCGATGAAGTCATGGTATCGACAGACAGCGAGGAGATCGCGGAGATTGCCAAAGCGTGCGGCGCTGCAGTGCCCTTTAGGCGCAGTGATGCTGCTTCCGATGATTATGCGACGACGGCAGATGTGCTGCAGGAGGTTTTGGAGAGCTATGCGGCTACAGGGCGGCATTTCGATGTGATGTGCTGCATTTATCCGACGGCGCCTTTCGTGACAGCGGAAAAGCTTCGTGCGGCGCATGATGTGTTTGTGAAAAGCGACGCGGAGATGCTCGAACCTGTCGTGGCCTTTTCCTTTCCGCCGCAGCGCAGCTTCTCCCTTAAAAATGGCCTCTTGGCTTACAACTGGCCCGAGCATGTGCGCACGCGTTCGCAGGATCTTGAGCCTTGGTACCATGATGCGGGTCAGTTCTATTTCTACTGTGTCGCGGCTTTTCAAAAATCCATGCGGGCAGACGGTGTACATGGCGGCTATGCTCTGCGCTGTGTGCCGTTTGTTCTGGATGAAATGGAAGTTCAGGATATCGACAATCCTTTGGATTGGCTTTTGGCGGAAGCTAAATACCGCTTGCTGAAAGAACAAGGGCGACTTTAAGGGGGGAGAGGAATGCAGCATTTTTACTCCGAGATCGACGGAATTACGACAACCTTCGGAAATATTCGTGCCAACCGGGACGGGCTGGAAAAAATTGCTCTGTATTTTGAACGCCCGAATAAGGCCGGCGGTTTTGATTTTTTGGAGACAGATCTTCCCACGCTTTATGTAAGGCGGGGATCAGGCTTTTCTGATATTGAAACGGAGCAGCTTCTGCGCTATGCAAATAACAATGCTTCGTTGATTTGGGAAATTGCGAGGGAGGATGCGTAGAGCGTGCCGCATATTGTTTGCATCCTTGGCTATTCCGTATATTTTTGGTCAAATGAAAATAAGGAACCAATCCATGTTCATGTTTGTAAGGGAACACCTCAAGAAAACGCTACAAAGATTTGGGTGCGCAAAGATGGCCCTGTCGTTGAGCATAACAAGAGCAGAATTCCACAAAAGGATTTGAAGCGTATTCTTCGTTGGATTGCAGTGAATAGAGCAGATATTGTGGCAAGGTGGTACGATACCTTTGAAGCATGATATGAAGCGAGTAGATAAAATGAGGAATATCGCTGCCGTTCGTGTCGATTCTTCCGAGGTGATCGGCAGCGGGCATCTGATGCGCTGCCTGACGCTTGCCGAAAGAATGCGCGAGGACGGCTGGGAAGTGCATTTTATCTGCCGTGATCTGCCGGGCAATCTTTCTGCACTTGTGGAAGCCCAGGGCTTTTTCCTGCATCTTCTGCCGCGCCATAGGCACGATGTATCTTTGACCGGGTATGCGGTATGGCTTACAGTTTCGCAGGAAGTCGATGCAGCGGAAACAAGTGAAGTTTTGCAGGGGATTCCTTCCGTGGGACGCCTTATCGTTGACAGCTATGCGCTTGACAGCGAGTGGGAGCGAAGACTGCGTCCTTCGACAAGAGAAATCTTTGTAATCGACGATCTTGCGAATCGTCCGCATGACTGCGATATCTTGCTTGATCAAAACTTCTATCGCGATATGGAAAAGCGCTATCTCGATTTGGTGCCCCCGGCCTGCCAGCTCCTCCTTGGCCCGCGTCATGCCTTGCTGCGGCAGGAATTTTACAAAGCTCGGCAGACGCTTCGCCGAAGAGACGGAAAGCTGCGCCGCATCCTTGTATTCTACGGCGGCAGCGACCAGACGTGCGAAACGGAAAAAGCCGTAGCGGCGCTTTTGCAGCTGGCTCTTCCCGGCATCGAGGCGGACGTTGTCGTCGGGGGCGGCAATGCACGTCAGGAGCATATACGAAGCCTCTGCGAAGCGCATGATTTTCTTCACTATCACTTGCAGGTCAGCAATATGGCGGAACTCATGGCAAGAGCCGATCTCGCACTCGGAGCGGGCGGCACGACGACATGGGAACGCTGCTTTATGGGACTCCCCGCCATTGTGACAGCCATCGCTGAAAATCAATTCGAGATTTGCCGCGATTGTGCAGAAGCTGGACTTATTTATTATTTGGGCAAATGGGATGAAGTGAAGGAGGATGATCTTGTCGCTGCCTTGCGTCGATATGTGGCTGTGGATACGTTGAGAGAGGCGCAGCGGCGTTGTTGCTTGGACAAAGTAGGCTGACAATATCGATGGCGAAGTCCATTAGCGTGTATAGGAGCTCGGAGAACAACGCTTCATCCTTCCGATCTGTTTGGGGCTGGGAAAAAAGCGGCTTGCTGCCCCAGGGTGTTCTCATTGTCAGGAGGTGTACGATGGATAAGTATAGCATTGCGATTGTGACGGATGAGTCATCATGGAGCAAACCGTATGTTGAGCGTCTCGCCGTAGATTTTTGCGAAATGGGGAATGATGTCGTTTGCCTCTATAGCTTTGATAGGACAAACTCATATGATTTCGTATTTTTATTGAGCTGTGAGGAGATTATCAAAAAGGAAGCTCTGCGTCTGAATCGCCATAATCTCGTGGTTCATGCAAGCGCGTTGCCGCATGGAAAAGGGTGGTCCCCATTGACATGGCAGATTCTTGAAGGGAAGTCTGTCATACCGGTTACGCTTTTTGAGGCGGCGGAGCATGTTGATGCAGGCTGCATCTATTTGCAGGAAGAAATTCATTTCGAGGGAACGGAGCTTATTGATGAACTGCGAGCAGCTGTGGGAGATGCCACCTGCCGCCTCTGTCGCTCTTTTGTGCAGAATTATCCGGATGTTTTGTGTCAGAAGCGCGAGCAGGAAGGTGCGGAGAGTTTTTATCGAAGACGCAGGCCATGTGACAGCCAGTTGGATATAGACAAGACGATTCGGGAACAGATCAATCTTTTGCGTGTTGTGGATAATGAGCGCTATCCGGCTTTTTTTGAGTGGAAAGGGCAGAGTTATCGCCTTTTGATTGAAAAAGATGAAGCATTGTGAAAGCGGGTGCATTATGTGGCTGAATAAAGATCGTCCTTTTATTATCGCAGAGATGTCCGGCAATCATAACCAGTCGCTGGAACGCGCACTGGCGATTGTCGATTCTGCTGCAGAGGCAGGCGTCGATGCAGTGAAGATTCAGACGTATACTGCAGAGACAATGACGCTTGCCATAGACAAGGGAGAGTTCTTTATTTCTGACAAGGACAGTCTGTGGAAGGGCGAGTCCCTTTATCAGCTCTATGAAAAGGCGCATACTCCGTGGAAATGGCATGCGCCCATATTCGAGCGATGCAAAGAGCGCGGCATCATGGGCTTCAGCACACCGTTTGATGATACCGCAGTGGACTTTCTGGAAAAACTCGGTGTACCGTGCTATAAGATTGCCTCGTTTGAGAATGTGGATCTGCCGTTAATAAAGAAAGTGGCAAAGACGGGAAAGCCCATTATTGCTTCTACAGGCATGACGACGGTTGCCGAGCTTGACGATCTCGTGCGTACGGCACGGGAAAACGGCTGTGAGGATTTGACCTTGCTGAAATGCACCAGCAGCTATCCGGCTTCGCCTGATGGAACCAACCTGCGTACGATTCCGCATATGAAAGAACTCTTTGGATGCAGTGTTGGTCTGTCCGACCATACCTTAGGGATCGGCGTTGCCGTTGCGAGCGTCGTACTGGGGGCGGCCGTGATTGAGAAGCACTTCACGCTCTCGCGTGCCGACGGGGGCGTGGATGCGGCGTTCTCCTTGGAACCTGCGGAAATGGCGCAGCTTGTGCGCGAATGCCGTTCCGCCGCGCTCGCTATGGGCGAAGTGCGCTATGAGATGGCGGAACAGGAAAAGAAGTCGCTGCAGTTTCGGCGCAGTTTGTATATCGCGGAGGATATGAAGGAGGGGGATGTGTTCAACGAAAAGAACCTGCGGCGTATTCGCCCGGGACATGGCCTCTCACCGAAGTATTACGATACGATTCTGGGGCGGAAGGTAAAGTGTGATGTGCAGCGCGGCACGGCGCTGTCGTGGAATCTGGTGGAATGACATTTTGGAAGAAGATGATGAGATATGTATTTGGATTCATACAAAGGGCAGAAAATCTATCATCTGGCGCAAAAGATTTTCCCGTATTGCAGGAGTATCACCGGGGAGGGCGTTCGTCGTACGTTTGCCGATTTGAAGGAATATGTTGAGCGGGATGGGACTGTGACGTTCGATGTCTTTGAAGTGCTCTCCGGCACGTCTGTTTTCGATTGGACAGTTCCGAAAGAGTGGCGTATTCGAGAAGCCTATATTGAGGATGCATCAGGCAGACGCATTGTTGATATGAAGGAGAACAACCTGCATGTCATGGGATATTCCATCCCTGTGGATCGATGGGCAGAGCTGGATGAATTGAAGCCGTATATTTATACGGAACCAGGGCAGCCCGAGGTGGTTCCTTATGTCACATCATATTACAAAGAGCGCTATGGTTTCTGCATGAGCGAGCAGCAAAAGAATGCCCTTGCTCCCGGTAAGTATCATATGTATATTGACAGTGAGCTGTTTGACGGCGTACTGAACTATGCTGAGGTCGTTATTCCGGGTGAATGTAAACAGGAAATTTTCTTCTCGACGTACATATGTCATCCGTCTATGGCAAACAATGAGTGCTCGGGTCCGGCGCTTGCCGCAGAACTGATTCGATTTACAGCTTCCATGGAGAGGCGAAAATATACCTATCGCTTCATATTCATTCCTGAGACGATTGGCTCGATCACTTATATGAGTATCGGAGACCATTTGGCGCATATGAAAAAAACGATGCTGGCGGGATTCAATCTCTCTTGTGTCGGTGATGATCGGGACTACTCCATAGTAGAATCGAAATACGCTGATACGCTTGCAGATCGTGTGTTGAAGAATGTACTGCGATATCAGACGGAGAGTTACTCCACCTATTCCTTTTTGAAGCGTGGGTCGGATGAGCGTCAGTACAATGCACCGGGAATCGATCTGCCCGTTGTTTGTTATTGTCGGTCCAAGTTTGGAGAGTATCCCGAATATCATACTTCGGCAGACGATATGAGCCTCGTCAGTCCTGCAGGATTCCAGGGAAGCTACGAGGTCATGACGCAGGTCATACAGGCGCTGGAGTATAATGCGAAGTATCGCTTGAAAGTCTTGGGCGAACCTCAGTTGGGAAGGCGTGGTCTGTATCCTACGCTCAGCCACAAAGGAAACCATGATGAAGTGGCTGCCATGCTGGATTTTACGGCCTATGCGGACGGTCAGAATGACTTGATCGACATAAGCAAAATACTTGGTGTACCAATAAAAATCTTGGTGGATATTGTTGAAAAATTGAGCGCTCATGATTTGCTGGAAAAAGCAGAATAGGAGGATAGGCCGTGCTGGGAGTTCTCGCATCTTTGCACGTGATGGGGGCTTGTGTATGGATAAAGAGCTATTTCCAATATTGAAAAGGATGGCTGCTTTTGATGAGGATCGTGTGGTTCTTCATGATATGGTAAGCGGCAGGAAATATACGGGATCTGAATTCGCGGCGCTGGTTTATGCCATGGCGGCAGATCTTCGGGAGAATATACGGGAAGAGATCCTCGTTTGTGAGGATAATTGTGCGGAACTTGTCTTGCTGTATTTTGCAGGGATGTTGGCGGGGAAAATCATCATTCCGTTGGATCCTGAGAAAGAAGACGGGGAAATTGATCGAATCCGGCGACTGCATCAAGAAGCCGTGTTTTGGGAACGGGGAGAGCTGCGGCGCTTATTTGCACAAATAAATGCTGCGGTAGCAGCACCGAATTTTTCATGGCAGCAGATGGATGGGGACAAAACGTTTCTGATAACCTATACGTCCGGTAGTACAGGGATACCGAAGGGCGTGCACCATACGGTCCGAAATCTCTTGATGGCAGCGTACGCCTTCGGAACGACGATGGCATACGACGGCGGTACCGTGCTCGGACATTGCATGCCGATGACGTATATGGCGGGCATATTGAACACGATCATTCTTCCCTATATCATGGGCGGAACGATTGTCCTTTTGCCGCGCTTTTCCGTGAAGAATGCACTTTCTTTCTGGGGACAGGTGAAACTTGTCGGGATTAATACCCTGTGGCTTGCTCCGACAATGCTCCGCATCTTGCATCTTTTGGACAAGCGGGCGGAAATGAAGGAATACTTTCACCAAAACGCGATGAAGATCAGTGTGGGAACAGCGCCGCTGGATAAGAAACTGCGTGATGATTTTGAAGGAAAGTATGGGATTCGTCTCTATCAGAGCTATGGCCTTTCGGAGACCTTGTTCATTTCTACAGAAGTGCCGGAGGAGATGGTATCGCGACATACCGTCGGACGTTTGCTGCCCGGTGTGGAAATCGCATGTGAAACAGATGGGGAAATTCTGATCCATGTTCCTTGGATGTTTTTAGGATATACGAATGCTGACACCGCTGCGTATATGAAAGCGGGGTGGTATATTTCCGGGGATTTGGGCGAGATGACAGCAGAGGGAAACCTTCTTATCACGGGCCGCAAAAAGGAACTCATCGTCAAGGGCGGCTATAATGTCAATCCGAGGGATATAGAGAACGTCCTGCTAGAAAAAAGGGTTGGGGAATGTGCCGTATTCGCACTGCATAAGGGCGGGGAAGAGCTGATTGCATGTGCCTATGCCTGCGAGCGGGAAATATCCCTTCTCGAGATAAATCGCGAAATAGAAAAAGCATTGGGAAAGCATCATAAAGTGGATGTCCTCGAGAGGATGACGGCGATTCCCAAAAACCTGAATGGGAAAATAGATAAACTTGCGACAATGAAATGGGTGGAGGAAAAGTATGATTCTAAAGTTTGATCATATTTCCTATTCCTGCGGCTTGGGTCAGGAGTTTAAGCGAATTCTTCCGAACGGTTACAGGGAAGCATTTCGAGAGATGGATTTAAGCAATATCTCCTGCAAGCAGCGTTATCTGAGGCACGGGAGCAGAACACACAACATTTTTATGTTCCAGCCAACAGGGCGTGGTCTGCCGATCGAGGTCACTCAGTATCCAACTGTGACGGGCAAAAATGAGGCGCTTCAGCTTATGGATGGCGAGATTCAATGGGACGTAGAAGATCTTGCGTCTGCCGTGGATTTTTTTGCTTGCCTTGATGCGAAGGAGCATGCCGGTTCAGACCAACGGAAGGTTGTTGAGATCACGCCTTTTTTGGAGAAGGCGGGAATTCGTATCCATTTGAGAGAAAAAAAGGCGGATGGGAAAAAGCGGGTTTTTCTTGACGTGGAAGGATTTTCCTCTTTGGCTTTTTTTGTCGATGATGCTCGGAAATACTTGGCTGGAGTCCATGAAGCTGGTTTTTTTGGCACAGAGATTTCCAGTCTTGCGGTGAATGGGAAATGGCTGGATATTGCCTTTGTGGAAGGCGCGAATGGAGAATTGGTGGAATTGATTTCTTTGATGAAGGGAAGAGGATGATGTGCGAATCATAGACTTGAGTTACCGTCTCGATGAGACGTGTATGACATGTGGGACGCCTTGGCACGAAAAAGTGAAGCTCAGGCCGTTGGGGACGCTCGATACGGTGGGAAGAAACACGCATAGCATTACCCTTGGCAGCCATACGGGAACGCATATGGATGCACCTCTGCATTTTATACAAGGAGCTGAGGGGATCGATAAGGTTAGTCTGGAAAAGATTTGCGGGCCTTGCACTCTTGTCGATATGTCGCATAAGGGGCGCGGTTCTGTTGTGGATAAAGCGGATGTAGAGGGAATGGAAATCTCACGCCGCATGCTGTTTCGATTTTTGTGGTTTCGGCAATGGCAGACCGATACATTTTATAAAGGGTTTCCGTATTTTTCGGAAGAAGCGGCGCAGTTCCTAGTGGATATGGGGATGCGGGTCATTGCACTCGATACGCCGTCGCCTGATGATGGGAGCGCAATTCGCTGCATGGATGATTCGCCTGTGCACAGGATTTTCTTGAAAAATGATGTGACCATCATTGAATACCTGACCGACACGGACAAGCTTGATCCTGCAAAAAAGTACAGCTTGTTTGCATTGCCGCTTAAGATAAAGGATTGTGACGGCGCACCGTCAAGGGTGATTATGGTGGAGGAAGAGGCATGAATTATTCTGATTGGGTGATCGGTTGGCTAGTAAAGAATGGAAATGATGAAACGGAGCTGAAAGAGCATCTGGAGGAAAATTTTTTCGATATGGGATATATCGATTCGTTTGCCTTTATCATGCTGATGTCAGCGGTCGAGGATGAATTTGGCGTATCGTTCGATAATGAACAATTCCAAGATAGGTCTTTTGCTACAATCAGCGGCTTTGCAAAAGCTTTGGAAAGGGAAGCGAAAAAATGAAGATGGATTATGCGGGAAGGGATATCCAAGAGGCTTTGCAGGCAGTGGGAATCTGCCTGGGAGATGATGTATTTATTCATAGCAACTTGGGTTTTTTCGGTATGTTGGAAGGATGCCGTTCGGCAAATGACATATGTGAAGGTTTTCTTACAGCGATAAAGAATGTTGTTGGCGCTGCGGGAACTGTTGTTTTTCCTACCTTCTCGTATTCCTATTGTCACGGCGAGGTTTATGACCCGTATGAGACACGCACCGGCTGCGGCATGCTGTCCGAGTATGTGCGGCAGCGATTCCCCGAAAACCGCACGCTGGATCCGAATTTTTCCGTTTGTGGATTTGGAGCCCATATGGAAGAGTACAAACAGTGCAATATCCATGAATCGTTTGGGTGCGGAAGTTTTTGGGAAGCATTTATGAAAAATAAGGGAAAGATCATTTGCATGAATTTCGATGCGGGATCGACGTTTATTCATTTCATCGAACGGAAGAATGATGTTCCGTATAGATATAACAAGGCATTCAACGGGGAAACGCTCAAGGGCGGCCGCTTGCAGAAGGACTATGCGGTGCATTTCGTTTTTGAGGGGGAGGCAGATGCGCCTTGCATGGAACGGGTCGATGCTCTGTGCCGGGAGCATCATATTTTTAAACAGGTGAATTTGGGCAAGGGGACGATTCTTGCTTTTTCCGTGCAGGAGTATTTCACTTTTTTCAGTGATTTGCTGCAAAGGCGGCCAAGAGTTTTATGCCGAAAGGAGGAACTCTGAAGGATGGAGCAAAATTTTGAAATTATGGATGTCACCTGCAGAGATGGCAGTTATGTCATAAAGTTTCAACTTTCCACAGCGGATGAAAAACATATATGCCAAGGGATAGAGTCGCTGGGATACCGCTATACAGAGATTGGCCATGGAATGGGATTGGGCGCGAGCCGTATCAAGAAGTGGAGTGCGCTTCATACGGATGAGGAATATTTGAGGTGCGCTCAGGAAAATCTTCGTACGATAAAGTATGGAGTTTTCTGTATTCCTGGTATAGCCACGCTTGATGATATAAAATTGGCAGCGGAGTACGGCTGCAGCTTTATTCGTATTGGCTGTAATGTTGAGGATATTGACAAGACGAAGGATTATATTATTGCAGCCAAGAAACTGGGACTTTATGTCGCCTCGAATTATATGAAATCATATGCGTCCCCCTTGGGCGAGTTTCAGGAAGCCGTCCGCAAGTCCGAGACTTGGGGAAGTGATTTGGTCTATATTGTGGACTCTGCCGGTGGTATGCTGCCGGATGATGTGGAGCGATATTTTAATGCAATCAAACAAATCAGCACGATCAAGACTGGATTTCATGGTCATGATAATATTGGTATGGCTTTAGCAAACAGCTTGTATGCCGTCGAACTGGGAATAGATTTTATCGATTGTTCAATGCAGGGGCTTGGCCGAAGCGCGGGCAACACATCGTTGGAAAATTTTACGGTTTGTCTTCAGAAGATAGGATATAGGCTTAATATTGATGAGATCAAGATGCTTCTTTTGAGCAAGAAATATGTATATCCTCTTGTCAAGAACAAGGGAATTAATCCGATTGATGTAGAATGCGGCGTCTCGGGTTTTCATAGCAGTTATTTGCAGGAAATTCATAAGGTGGCTGCAGCGTATGAAGTGAATCCGCTCTTGCTCATTCGTGAATACTGCAAGTATGATCAGGTGAATATGGATGTTGAGGTGTTGGAACGAATGGCGGCTGCCTTGCCCGTTGATGGGGAAAACGGCATACTGGTGGATTTTTTTAATTACTTCGGCGGGGAACAATAAGTGAAAAGGCTACAGTAGCAGCTACTGGCTTCGATTATATTGCGCAGGATATGAAAAAGGAGAGAGGATAACAGAAAAAATGCGTAGTATCCGGCATGATTGGGGGCTTTTACAAAAGTATTATGATATAATGTTAGGAGGAAAAATTAGTAAAGACGTACAACGAGACACTGTTTTGTACTGGGATTTGATAGAATAAATGCAGCGGTTGATTATAAAAGTTCGGGACATATGTTCAACCATCGCGTCAAACAATATGGTTTACTTTTGTTCGTTGCCTGCGAGGGTGTCGTCACGATATCATGCTGCACATATGTCCTCACGCCTTACAGAAACCTAACCAATCGGTCTGCGCCTACGGCTTGACCTCTTGGGGGGTCATGGTAAAGAAAGCTGCCCTGAAAATGGAGGGACAGGCATGATGTTTATACCTTTAACACGAGATGCTGCATTTTGGGAGATGGATAAAAAGATCTTATTTATCGAAGATTTTTTTTGGATGAGTCAGAATTCGGAAATGCTGCAGCGATATTCTTATGAGATTTTTGATGTGGATTTTGATGAGTTAGGCGTCGATGAAGATGCGATGTGGTTGTTTGCCATGCGTCTTGTGGATATGGCTGCAGATATGCTCAATCAATACAATAAGGTGTCTTTTAGCCGAAAATATTGGCAACGTGTTTTATTCCCCTGGTTAAGGAATTTTGTACCGGCATTATATTTGCGTTTTTATCGTTTATTGGCGCTTCGCCAGAAATATCCGCAAGAAAATTTTGAAGCGCTGGTCTTTGATGAGGCCGGGAAACCCCGCATTCTGCTCAATGCAGAAGTCTTAGAACAGATGGAGGGGGAAGAAGCTGATTTCTATGGGTGGCATCTTTATTCGCTCATTCTAAACCGTCGAAACTTTAATATTAAATTGTGTATGCATTCTGCTGAAAAATATATGGGGGAGAGTGCGGAAGAGACATCGAAGCATGATATGTTGCAGGAAAAACAAGGGCTTATTAAACGAATTTGGCATAGACTGAAGAATCCCTATGCTTTTCTGAAAGCCGTTGCGTTGTATGCAATGGACAAGATAATACCACAAGCTGAGCCTGCTCGTGTTGAGATGGTATTATCTGACTTTGGCAATAGATCACTGGCTTTGAAATTAAAATGTAAAAGCTTAGGAAAAGTGGAGTGGCTTCCTAGTGATAAACCCGTATGGATACAAGAAGTAAAACAGAGTCGTCCGATTCAATGGGAGCTTCGGGGAAATCTTACAGAAATACTCCGGGCACGTATGGGGCATGTTTCTGATTGCCAGGAAGTGTTGATGGAAGTTTTTTTTAAAGAGATGCCGTGCAGCTTTCTGGAAAATTTTGAAGCGTGTCGTTCTCTTCGTCGTTGGCAGTACGAAAAGTTTCCGCATCTAAAATACATTATCAGCTCGGCAGGGGCTGCATTTACGGAAAGTAAATTGGCATTGGCTGAACAAGGGGAACAAGGGGTTAAATTCTCTTTTGTGACACATGGAGGAATACGCCCTAGTAGGATGGGAAAATTTGGTTTTGGTGAAGTGCTTTCTGATGTGTATTATGCTTGGGGATCATGGGGAAATGATATAGATAAAAATATAATGAATTGTCGTGTGGCACCCGCAGAAAAATTATATTTATACGATAGGTTATCCGCGAAGAAGTCTGCGGATATTTTATATGTTGGTGATTGGGTCAGCACTGTTTTGCACAAACTGAGTTTTCATACAATGGGGCGTATTCTACAGAAAGAAAAAATCTTTTTGAAAAATTTAGAGGCGGTTGTGCGCGAAAATGTGATTATGCGCAATTATCCAGTGACGGCTGCATCGTTGCTTGATCGGTGGTTGAAATATGCTTTTCCAGATATTCGCATCTCCAGAGAAAGTGATAAGGAGCCTTTTCGAAATGAGACGTTTGTGCACAAGCTGATGGGATCACGCTTGTGTATATTTGATCATTTTGAGACGCCTTTTCTTGAAGCGTTGTATGCAAACAAACCGTTTTTGTTATACTTTGACAAGGACTTCTCACACAATTATTTTGATCCGGATACAGAGCGCGAATATGTGAAACTGATGGAAGAAGCAGGAATTCTCCAATATGGGCCGGAAGCTGCGGCAAAGTACCTGAATGAAATTTATCCGCAGATAGAAACATGGTGGCAGGAACCGAGAAGACAAGAAATTGTACGGATTTTGCAGGAACGGTACACCGGCAAATATGTGGATGCAGAAAAATGGTGGGAGAAAGAAATTATGGGTTTGCTCAAAGGAGAAATTGCATGGTAATGCAGGACTACGAAATACAATATCGAAAAGCGTATAAAGAAAAAGTTTATACGAGCAAGGATGGCAAGGATTTGCAAAGTCATGAGGTTGAGGATTTAGCTCATTTGATGCGGCAGATTCGCGCGGCGAAGAAGAAACTCTTTTTTATCGGTAATGGCGGCAGTGCAGGAATCGCCGTGCATATGACGGCAGATTTCCTCAAGAATGGGCGTATGCGCGCCATTGACATGTATGGGGCGGCGACGCTTACCTGCCTCGGCAATGATTACGGCTATGAGTATGTGTTCAGCAAACAGCTGGAGCTTTTGGCCGATCCCGGCGATATGCTTGTTGCCATATCGAGCTCGGGAAATTCGCCGAACATTTTGCGTGCGGCGGAGGCTGTGCGGGCTATAGGCGGCTTTATCGTGACATTCACGGGATTTGCCGCCGATAATCGCCTGAGGAAGCTGGGCGATCGCAACCTTTACGTTCCCTGTGGGGAATATGGGATTGTAGAGTCCATACACAATCAGATTTTGCAGCAAGTTGTTGATGAGATCATGGCGTTGGATGTGCAGGAGGGACGATGAAATGAAATCTATTGTTACGGGCGGCTGCGGTTTTATCGGCTCGCATATCGTCGATCGGCTTCTGGCCGAAGGGCAGGATGTTGTCGTCATCGACAACTGCAGCACAGGGCGCTTGGAGAATTTGGCGCATCATCAAGGGAATGCGCACCTTACGATTGTTGAAGCGGATATTTGTGACTACGAAACGATTGTGCCGCTCTTTGAGGGGGCGGACTGGGTCTTTCATATGGCGGCGCTTGCGGATATCGTGCCATCGATCCAAAAGCCGCAGGAATATTTCCACTCCAATGTGGACGGCACATTCTCTGTGTTGCAGGCGGCAAAGGCGGCGAATGTCAAGCGCTTTATGTATACAGCATCATCCTCATGCTACGGCATTCCGGATCATTTTCCGACCGATGAGCAGGCGGATATCCGCCCGGAGTATCCTTATGCGTTGACAAAGCGGCTGGGCGAGGAGCTGGCGCTTCACTGGGCAAAGGTCTATAATCTCCCCGTTGTTTCGCTTTGCCTGTTCAACGTATACGGTCCGCGCTCCCGTACATCGGGGACGTATGGCGCTGTGTTCGGAGTGTTTCTCGGACAAAAACTCGCGGGAAAACCGTATACGATCGTTGGCACAGGCGAACAGACGAGGGATTTCACGTATGTTACCGATATTGTTGACGCATTCCTTACGGCAGCAAAATCGGATGTAGTCGGCGAGCGCTTCAATGTCGGCAGTGAGCATACCTATTCGGTCAATCGCCTCGTTGAGCTTCTCGGCGGGCCGGATGCAGAAGTGGTGCATATTCCGAAACGCCCCGGCGAGCCGGACTGCACGTGGGCCGATACGAAGAAGATCAACGAAATGCTCGCTTGGCATCCGAAAGTGACCTTGGAGGAGGGCGTGCGGCATATTCTGGAAAATATTGATTACTGGAAGAAGGCGCCGGTTTGGACGCCGGATAAGATTGAGGAAGCGACAGCCGATTGGTTTAAGTATTTGGGCAAATAAGGCGGGGGAGCATGACGGACGAAAAAATCATCAGCAAGGAAGAATTCCGAAGGCTGCGGCAGAAATTCCGTGATGAGGGAAAAAAAGTCGTGCTCTGCCACGGCGTCTTTGACCTCCTGCACTATGGGCATATCGAACATTTGGAGGAAGCGAAGAAGCAAGGCGATATCCTCGTCGTTTCTGTGACGGCAGCGAGGTATGTCAACAAAGGCCCGGGACGTCCTTATTTCGACGATCATCAGAGATTGTCGTTTCTTGCAAGCCTTGAGATGGTCGACTATGTTCTTTTGAGTGAAGCTGTGACGGTGCACGAGATTGTTTCCTTCGTGCAGCCCGATATCTATGCCAAAGGGCAGGAATATGCGCGGGCAGAGGACGATGTGACGGGAAATATTGGGCCGGAGCAGGAAGCTGTGGAAAAGTATGGCGGCAAGGTGTTCTTCACACAGGGCGAAGTTCATAGTTCGACGAAGCTTCTGAACAATTTCTTTGCCGCTTTGCCGGAAGCGGTTCGGGAAATGGCGTTCTCCTTGCGGAAAAAGTATGGAGCGGAAGTGTTCCACAGGATGCGTGATGCCGTGGAAGGCTTTTCGAAGAGCAAGGTACTCGTTGTCGGCGATATCATTATCGATGCCTATGTTTTTTGCAACGTGCAGGGCGTCACGATGAAGGATGCGACGCTTTCGGCGTTCTGCGACAGCGAGGAAAACTATGCAGGTGGTTCGCTTGCCATCGCACGTCATTTAGCAAACTTTTCGCAAGATGTAACTTTGCTCTCGATGATGGGGACAGAGTATGGACTCGTAGACTTTATCGAGGACAAGATGGCGGGCATTCATCTCGAACTGCTGCAGGATGAAGATTTTGTGACACCGCTCAAGCGTCGTTATTTGAAGCAGAATCCCGTCCGGCAGGAGTATACGAAGCTCTTTTCCGTGAACTATCTTCTCAAGAGAGGAAAGCGCAAACGTTTCGACTACACCGCGTTTCATCAGAAGCTGCATGATATGGCGGGCGATTATGATCTTGTCGTCGTCTGTGACTATGGACATGGACTTCTTGATGATGAAGCGCTGCGTATTCTTGAGGAGAAAGCAAAGTTTCTTGCCGTGAACTGCCAGACAAACAGCTCGAACTACGGCACAAACCTGATCACGAAATATCATCGGGCGGATTGCTTCGTTGTTGATGAGCGAGAATTGCGCCTCGCCTTCGGTCAGGCTCTGACGTCGCGGCATCGGCTGCTGAAGCAGCTTGCTGAAAAACTCCGTGCCGATATGGCATGGGCGACTATCGGAGCGGACGGAGCGATCGGCAATGAAAGAGACGGACAGGTACGCGTTCCTGCGCTGTTGCTGCGTGTCAAGGACACGATCGGCGCGGGGGATGCGTTCTACGCGCTTACTACACTTGCTGCACTGCACAAGATGCCGCTCGACATGGCGACCTTGCTCGCCAATGCCGCTGGGGCACTCAAAACGAATGTTGTCGGCAACAAAGAAGCCGTGAAGAAGGTCGACCTGCTTAAATTCCTCAGTACGGTTATGAATGTTTGATGTGACGTTTTCTCAAGACAACTATGAGGGGGGTGAATTTGAATGATTGCAGAATTTGAGATGGAAAACTTCGGTATGAATCGTCGCATCTCATGGAGGAACCTCTCAGGCATCAATGTGCTTATTGGAGAAAATGGAAGCGGAAAAACCTCGATATTAAAGATGCTTTATGTGGTGCTGCGTTCCCTTGAAACGAACAGAAAAGGAAACGAACGCCGACCGCTTGCTGGTATTTTGGCAGATAAGCTGTATTGGACCTTTCAGGTGGAAAAGCTGGGAGAACTTGTGACGAAAAGTGCGACGGAACCTATGCATATCCATGCTTTAGTGGATGGGAAAAGCATGGATTTTGAATTTGGCGCAGATACGAATGCGACAATCAAGCGAATTTCGACGGAGTTTGATGAAGCTTGGGAAAATTCCACAATCTTTATTCCTGCCAAAGAGGTGTTGTCGCTCTTTCAGATTATCTTGAAGTCAAGAGAACAAGACAATGTATTCGGTTTTGATGATACCTATCTTGATCTCGCCAGGGCTTTGGGGATTCCTTCACAGAGAGGGAAAAATTCCAGAGTTTTTGCCGATGGGCGCAAAAGTCTGGATAAAATCCTGGGCGGCAGGGCAGCTTATGATGAGCAAAAAAAGCAATGGTACTTCAAACAGAATAATAATGCAAAGTTTACTTTGGGAATCTTGTCTGAAGGCATTAAAAAGCTGGCAATTTTTGATCAGCTGCTGGCCAATCGCTATCTGTCTCCGCATTCAATTGTTTTTATTGATGAGCCTGAGTCGTCGCTTCATCCTAAGGCAGTTTCAGAATTCATGGAACTTCTTTATATGCTGGCAAAAAACGGCATGCAAATTTTCCTGGCGACACATTCTTATTTTGTCATTAAAAAACTTTACTTGATTGCCCAGAGGGAACAATGCTCTATTCCTTTTTTGGGATTGACCAGAGACGAGGCAGGAGCGCCGCAATATGAGGATATGCGCAATGGTATGCCGGATAACAGCATAATCGAGGAATCCGTTCGTCTGTATCGGGATGAAGTGGATGGCATACTCGGAGGATAAATGATGATTCGCTTTACGGAATCCGAAATGGAGTTTGAGCTACAAGAGGATAGAAGATGCAATCTTGAAAGAAGCTTGTTGTATCAATCGTTGAATCGTCATGCAGTTTCCGCTGTGGAGTGTGTAGTCGTCTATGATTTTCACGGCAAGGAGCGCATTACTCTCATAGAGGCGAGGAAGAGTGCGCCCAATCCATGCAGATCAGGAAACATGGAAAATTTAGATGAATATATGGGGAACATTAGGAGAAAGTATGAGCACAGCATCCAAATTTGCTATGCCGCATTGCATGGGCGTGTTCAAAATGAGCTGTCGATGGGGAATAAATTGGTGCAGGCATTGAAATGTCCGCAGAAGATATTATTTCTTTTGATTGTTAAAAACCTTAAGGATGAATGGTGCAAAGATATACAAGATGCTTTGCAGAAGGAATTGCAGCATTTGCGGCATATTTGGCAAGCTAACGTAGTTGTTATCAATGAGACGTTGGCAAAAAGATATCGTTTGATTGTGTAAAAGTTTGATTGGAAGAAGGAGATTGCATGGAAATCCTAGACGGAATCAACGCTGTACCAGAGTGCCTGAAGACGCTGAAAGCGGACGGCAACGATGTAATTCTTTACGGTGCGGGATACTGTGGGCATGAAGCACTTTCTTTGATGACGCAGTATGGGATTCCAGTGCGCTCTATTTGTGATGATTTTCGTGCGGGGGAAATGCTGGACGGTCATGGGATCGTGCGTTTGGACGAAGTTTCTCCCGATGCAAAGACTGTCATTTTCATAACGAGCGGATTCAATGCGAAAATGAAGCAGCGTATTGAGAAACTCGGACTTCTCTCGTACTATCGTGAGATTGATTTTGGTCGCTACGATGCTGAGAAGGAAAATCCGGCCTATTTCAAGGCACACGAAGCGGAGTTAAACCGGGCATGGAGCCTCCTTGCAGATGAAAAGTCTCGTAAAGTTCTGCAGAATTTGGTAAGCTATCGTATCAGCCGTGATTTGCAGTGCCTTGCGGGAATGGAAGAGAAAAATCAGTATTTTCCCCCTAAGGAGGAAATTTCTGTCTTGTGGGATGGCGAAGATGTTTTTCTTGATCTGGGGTCATATGATGGAGACTCCTTGCGAGGATTCATCGAATATACAGGCGGCAAATATAAGAAAATCATTGCGGTAGAAGCGAGCTGCAAGAATTATGAGATGCTGGTGAAAAATACGGCAACACTTCCTCATGTGCAGTGTATCAACATCGGCATCTACAAGGAAAAGAGCCAAATTCGCTTTGAAGTGAATGACGCCAAGAACAGCTTTGCCAGTGAAGACGGTACAGCTGTCTTGGATGTCGATTCCGTCGATCATATTCTGAACGGGGGAACCGTGACGACCGTCAAGATGGACATCGAGGGCGCGGAGTATGATGCAATTCTGGGGATGGAGAAGACGCTTCAGAATCACCCTGTCCTCATGGTGTCTATCTACCACAAGGTGGAAGATCTCTTCCGCCTGCAGCTTCTAATTGAAAAAATGTGCCCGAATGTGTATGATTACTATATCCGACACTATTCGCCGACAGTTATTGAGACGGTGTTGTATGCTGTGCCGAAAAGCAAGAGCAGTAAAAGACTGACTTGAACTGCAGTATGATGATATGCAATGATATAAAAGGAGATTTTGATGGGAAACCCGTATAGCTCACTGAAGATTTTTCATCATAAAGATGCGCTTGATGCTTTAGCTGGAAGGGAGCAGAGAGCCCCGATCTATATCCGCTTGAAACCGACAAATTTTTGTAATCATCATTGCGCCTACTGCACCTATGGTTCTGGCGATACCCATCAGAAGACGGAAAATCGTGACAGCATAGAGCATCGCGATATGATACCGTGGGATAAGCTCCAAGAGATTATTGCCGATATGGGAGCAATGGGGGTTAAGGCGCTTACCTTTTCCGGCGGCGGAGAACCCTTGACGTATCCCCATATTATAGAAGCTGTACAACAGATCAAGGATTATGGCATTGACCTGTCCCTGATAACGAATGGCCAGTTGCTGAAAGGAAAGATTGCGGAAAGCTTCTATGCGGCGAAATGGGTGCGCATTTCCTTTGACGCTCCGGTGGCATCCGTCTATTCATCCCTGCGTCGCATCCCGGAAGCTTCATTTCATAAAGTTTGTGAGAATATCCGCAGTTTTGCACAAAACAAAGATAGGGACTGTGTGCTTGGCGTGAATTTTGTCATCAGCAAGGCAAACTGCGATTATGTATACGAAGCGGCGGCGTTACTCAAAGAGTTGGGTGTGGACAATGTCAAGTTTGCTGCAGTCGTGGAGAACGAGCCGCACTATCACATGGGAATCAAGGACAAAGTGATCGAGCAGCTTCATCGAGTGGAAAAGGAGCTTGCTGTTTCTGTGGGTGCGAAAGAAAAGGAGTTTCGCATCGTTAATAATTACGAGAATGATTGGATGGACAAGAACTTTACCACGCAACCTTTTGATAAATGCTATACATGTCGCTTGATCACGATCATCGCGGCAGATCAGCGAGTCTATCTGTGTCATACCAGAGCATATGACTCTCAAGCGGTCGTCGGAGATTTGCACAATCAGTCGTTCCGCGTGATGTGGTTTTCAGACGCGACAAAAAAACGGCTGGAAGAACTGCAGCCAAAACGCGACTGTAGAAATTTCTGTGTCTACGAGGAAAGAAATCGGTTGATTCAATCTTATTTCGATACGGATATGCGGCATGTCAATTTCATCTGATGGAGAGGAGCGGGGATGTTGGACGATGCTTTGGAACTTCTTGTGAGAGACTTGAAACTTGATATACTTCGTATGTTTTACCACTCACGGACAGGGCATTTGGCATCTGCTCTATCCTGTGTTGAGATGCTTTCCGTCTTGTATTTCTGGCAGCATGATGAGAAAGACCGCATTATCTTGAGCAAGGGGCATGGTGCAGCGGCGCTCTATCCGATATTGGCCAAGATAGGGGAAATCAATCGTGAAGAATTAAAGACGTTCTATGGCTATAACTCACGCTTGTTTGCGCTTGCGTCCCATAAAACGCCCGGGATCGAGATTTCTACCGGCTCGCTGGGACAAGGAATTTGTTTTGCTTCGGGGCTGGCTAAGGCATGCCAGTTGGACGAAGAAAAGGCAAAAGTTTTCTGCATCTTGGGCGATGGAGAAATGCAGGAGGGGTGCGTCTGGGAGGCGGCGATGTTTGCCGCTGCTCAGAAGCTGGACAACTTTGCCGTATTCTTGGATTATAATGGAATACAGGCGAGCGAGCGCGTGCAGGCGATTACGAACATCGAGCCGATTCGTGAAAAATGGGAAGCGTTTGGTTGGCAGGTTGAGGAGATTGACGGGCACGATTTGACTGCCATCCAGGATGTCGTGCAGAGGTTCAGAGACGGTATATATCATAAACCGCTGTTTGTGATTGCGCATACACATAAAGGGCACGGTATTCCTTTTATCCAGGATCGGGCAGATTGCCATATGCGGAATCCTAAAAATGAGGAATGGGAGATCGTGTGCAGAGCGTTTCATATTTCGCCTGAGGAGCTGAGTTTGCCATGAGAAATACCAGCACCAAAGCTGTCTTGCAGCTGCTGCAGGAGGATCGTAATGTCCTTGCAGTCACTGCTGACAATGGCAACGAAATTTATGAACAAATACGCCGAGACTATCCTCAGCAGTACATTGATTTCGGCATTGCTGAATGCAATATGGTGGCAGCTTCGGCAGGTTTGGCAGCGGCGGGGAAGACTCCTTTCCTGTATGCCGTGACGAATTTTATGTCCATGCGAGCGTACGAGTTTTTGCGCAATCTCGTCTGTGAGCCGAATTATAATGTAAAACTTCTCGGGCGTTCCGCCAGCATGGTGACAGGCACCTATGGCATGACGCATCAAGGGACAGAGGATGTGGCTCTTTTGCGCACTCTGCCGAATTTGCTCACAATCACACCGGCGACGCCGATCGAGGCAAGGGAGGCGACTCTTTTCGCCTATCGGCATAATGGTCCTGTCTACATCCGGCTGGAGGCTGCCAACGAGCCGGAACTCTATGGAGAGGAATATCGGTTCTGTGTAGGGCGAGGATATGTCGTGCGAGACGGAGGGGACATCACGGTCATCTCCATGGGCTCTGTTATCAATGAAGCTCTTCAGGCCGCTGAGAAACTGGAGCACGATGGTATTCGCGTGCGCGTCGTCAATATGCCCATGGTAAATCCGATCGATCGGGAGCTGATTGCTGCGGCGGCAAAAGAGACCGGGAATATCATTACACTCGAAGAGCACAGTATCCATGGCGGGCTTGGCAGTGCCGTTGCAGAAGTTCTGGTAGAGAGCGGTACGCCGGTATCTTTCCGCCGTATGGGGCTCAATGGCTGTGCGAAGGGCTGTGGAAACCGTGAGGCGATGCGGGAAATCAACGGACTTTCCGCTGAACATATCATAGCGAAAATTCAGGAGATATTGGCGTGATGAGAGTTCTTGTGACTGGTGTAGGAGGATTCGCGGGGCGATGTACCGCAGAGTACCTGCATGTGAGCGGTTTCGATGTTGTCGGAACCGTTCATTCCTGCCGTATGGATGCTCCGTTTGAAACGGTACAGCTTAATCTGGAAGAACCATGGCATGAGATGGGACACTTTGATGCAATTGTTCACGCTGCAGGAAGCGTTCCGCATCGGGCAAAAGAGTTCTGCGTATATGTGCGAAATAATATTGACGTGATGCGGCAGCTCATCGACTATGCAGAGCATCATGGTATCCACAGAGTCATTTACTTTTCGACAATTGGCATCTATGGTGAGTTCCGTGACGAAATAATCGATGAAAACTCGGATCGCATCAATCCGAACGCATACGGGATGACGAAATACGCGGCAGAGCACCTGCTGCGTGAGGAAACGACGATCGATAGCATCAGCCTGCGAATGCCGGGCATCATAGGCATTGGCTCTCGCGGCGTTTGGCTGCCGAATACCATTGAGAAGTTTCGGCGAAATGAGCCGGTACGCATTTACTCGCCGGATTTTGCAACGCGAAATTTTGTCTGGAACGATGATTTGGCAAAGTTTGTTGTGCATCTCCTGCGTATGGAGACATGGGAGTATGATGTTGTATGTCTTGCCGCCCATGAAAAGATAACGGTGCGGGAACTTGTTCATGAGATCAAGAGGTTGACTAAATCCACCTCTGAGATCATAGTGGATAACGATCTGCGTGCGCCGTTTTGTCTGGATGACAGCCGCGCGATGGAGATGGGATATGTGTCCATATCGCCGATGGAAATGGTGCAGAGGATGTGCGGGCGAAATTGAGTCCAGGGTAAAACAGGCGTTCATTTGAAAGCGGAGGGGCTTATGATGAAAGTTGCACGGCAGGGGAAGAAGGCGGTGAAGTTCCTGCTTAAATGCCTTTGGAAGGGGCTGCCTCTTTCTGCAGAAAAGAAGTCGATTTTACAATATGAATTCCAAATGAGAAGGAAACTTCGTTATTTGCGACGGGACGTTTCTTTTGAAATGAAAGAAGCTCTTATCTCAAAATATCGGGAATCTGAAATTCGCTTGTCAAAGGAATCTTATGAAAAGAAATTCAAGGAGTTGGAAAGAGAGTATAAAAAAATACATATCGTAAGGAATAACATTTTGAACATTGGGCCGATGTGCGACCTGTATCTTTCCTTGAATTTGTTGCTAGAGAAATATTCGACGGATAAAAAACTGGTACTTCTTCTATATGACGGAGATACACCTGTTTATGATGAGGGGAATCCACGGATTGCCAATCATTGGTTTCTGAAAAAAATCAAGGAACTGGTTGAGGTTGTCAATTCGGATACAGCACCTTTTTGGGGCTATGTGGTGAAAGAGCATCTAGAAATTTGTGATTTTGAAAGTGCAGATCCCTTTGGCCGTGTTGTCTATCCGGATCGGTCGCAGATGTTGCATCATGAGATCAACCGATATCCTTCCAAGGCTTATCTTTTGTTTTCAGAAGAGGAAGAGGAGAAGGGGCAAGAGGCTCTTTCTAGAATGGGCTTAAAGGAAAAGCAGTATTTCTGTTTTTTTTCTAGAAGCAATGAGTATCATGAAGCATATTTTGAGGATCATGGCACAGAAGTTGCCTCACAGACAGCGGTTCGCAACAGTTCAATAGAAGATTTTGTGCAGGCGATTGAGCAGCTGAATTTGCCTGACATAAAGGCTGTGCGTGTGGGGTCGCTTGATTCCCGTAAGGTGTCAGGGGATCATATTTTCGATTATACGAATATGTGCCGCGATGAATTTTTGGATTTTTATATTATGGGAAAGGCGAAGTTCTTTTTTGGTGACACTAGCGGCATTGCCTGTATTCCTTGGTTGATGAATATTCCGCAGGCCCTTACAAATAATTTTAGTATCTTTTGGTGTTCTGCCGATTATTATAATTATAATTCAACAATGAATTTTTCAATTTATAAAAAATGGTGGCATCGGAAGAAAAACAGATATCTCACACTTCGTGAAATATTGAATTTGTCGTGGAAATATGGCGTAACAGATGAGGATGAACTGCGGCTGTATAGGAATTTGGGTATTGACTTTCATGATAATACGGCGGAGGAGATGGCGGATTTTCTTTATGAAATGAATCTGCGTGTTGATGGAAAATGGAAAGTGGATGAAGAGGAAACTGTATTGCGGAAAAAATACTGGGAGGCGGTCAATGAGACGATGCTCAAGGCTCCTCCTGAGTTGGCTTTATGGGATTATGAACCTGGAGGACTCTTTTTAAAGCGAAATAAGTGGCTTCTGGAATAAGGGCGACTAGGGCGGAAGGCGGTTGGCATGAATTATTATTGTACACTATTTGACTCGGGCTATTTAACTCGAGGGTTGGCAATGTACGATTCTCTTGAAAAAACGGAAGAAGCATTCCTGCTCTATATCTTTGCTTTTGATGATTTGTCGGAAGCGGTTTTGACAAAGCTATCTCTGCCGCATATTCGGATTATTCCCTTGAGCAGTTTTGAAAATGAGCGTCTGCTCTCGATAAAAAAAACACGGACTAGAGGGGAATATTGCTGGACATGCTCGTCATTTTCCATCCTTTATGTGCTGCAGCACTTTGATGTGCCGGAGGTGACATATCTGGACGCGGATTTGTATTTTTTCCAGTCGCCGCAGGTTTTATTGGATGAGTTTCATGCATCGGAAAAGGACGTCATGATTACAAGGCATCGCTATACGCCGGAGTATGATCAAAGTGAGACTTCGGGCATTTATTGCGTGCAGTTTATGACGTTCCGCAATACACAGAATGGATTGCATATTTTGAACTGGTGGTGCGACCGCTGCGAAGAATGGTGCTTTGATCGGTTTGAGGATGGCAAATTTGGTGATCAGAAGTATTTGGACGATTGGATGACACGATTTTCGGGCATGGTGCATGAGTTGGAGCATATTGGCGGCGGGGTTGCTCCATGGAATGTGCAGCAGTATTGCTGCACGGAAGGACCGAAAGTAGATGGCATCCCCGTTGTCTTTTATCATTTTCATGGTTTGAAATGGCTGTGCTTGCATATGTTTGACCTGAGTACGTATAGGCTTCCTGAAGAAGCTGTACCGAATATTTATTTTCCATATCTTGATTCTCTGCAAGCAGCCTTGAAATTGGTGCAGAATGGTTATGACGCTGCTTTTACAAAAGGAATCGTCGGTATACCGAGGGGTTTTTGGCATACGATTCAGCGTTATAAGGAGCGAGTGGGCAGGTGGAAAAGGGGTTGCTATAATGTCATTTGCAGGTAAAAATGTTTTGGTAACAGGCGGCGTCGGTTTTATTGGCAGCAATTTGGCGATTCGCCTCGTCAAGGAAGGTGCAAATGTTACTTTGCTTGACTCCATGCTGGATGAATATGGGGCGAATCTTTTTAATATCAAAGATATAAAAGATGATGTGTGTTTGAACTTTTCTGATATGCGCGATGAGCACAGCTTGAGATATTTGGTGCGAGACAAGGAATATATCTTCAATCTTGCAGGACAGGTGAGCCATCAGGACAGCATGCGGGAGCCTTTCATGGATATGGAAGTCAACACGAGGGCGCAGCTCACATTGTTGGAAACCTGCCGACATTATGCGCCGGACGTTGTAGTGGTGTTCTCCAGTACACGGCAGATTTACGGCCATCCGCAGTATTTGCCCGTGGATGAGAAACATCCCCTTTCGCCGCCGGACGTGAATGGCATCAATAAGCTGGCGGCAGAGCACTATCATCAGCTTTATACAAAGGTATATGGTGTGCGTACGGTATCCCTTCGCCTGACGAATACTTATGGCCCGCGGCAGCTGATCAAGAATGCTCGGCAAGGTTTTATCGGTTGGTTTGCCAACCGTGCTGTGACAGGGGAACAAATTCAGCTTTTTGGCACCGGGGAGCAGGTGCGTGACTTCAATTATGTGGATGATGTCGTAGAGGCCATGTGTCTGGCAGCTGTTTGTGAAGAAACCTATGGAGATGTATTTAATTTGTCGGGGGAGAAGGCTTCCTTGAAAGAGGTGGCTGAGATGATGCTCCGTTTTTCCGGCAAAGGCAGTCTGAAAATCGTGCCATTCCCGGAAGAACGCAAAAAAATCGATATTGGAGATTTTTATGGTACGAGCGAAAAATTGGCAAAGGTTGTAGGTTGGAAGCCCAAGGTAGCCTTAAAGGATGGATTGGAGCACATGATAGATTATTATATGCAGTATATGGATGAATATCTGGATTCGTGACGGGGGATTGAGACACCATGATTATGGCAAATAACCTTTTGCGCCAGTTTTCTCTTCATGCGGCAGAGTATGAGGAAAAGGTGGTTGAGGTGCTTCGCTCCGGCTGGTATATCCTGGGCAAGGAAGTTGAGGCATTTGAGAGCGAATGGGCAAAATATATCGGCGCGAAACACTGCGTGGGATTGGCAAGCGGTCTCGATGCCTTGTGGATGGCGTTTCGCCTGCTGGGCATCAAGGAGGGCGATGAAGTCATTGTTGCGTCCAATGCTTATATCGCTTGCGTCATGGGGATTACGATAAATGGAGCACGTCCCGTTTTTGTTGAGCCGGACGTTTATGACAACATTGATGCCGAAAAGGTAGAAGCAGCTGTTACGCCCCGTACGAAGGCGATTCTAGCTGTGCACCTTTATGGGCAGTCATGTGACATGACAAAAATTATGGATATTGCACAGCGGCATAGCTTGAAGGTTGTCGAAGACTGTGCACAAAGCCACGGAAATCATTGGCAAGGGAAAACGGTGGGCACCTTTGGGCATGTTGGCTGCTTTAGTTTTTACCCGACGAAAGGGTGTGGAGCTTTTGGTGATGCCGGCTGCATTGTGACGGATGATGCTGCATTGGCGCGGAAGTTCCGCGTTTTTCGCAACTATGGAAGCGAAAAGAAATATCACAATGAGGTTGTGGGATGCAACAGCAGGCTGGATGAATTGCAGGCAGGACTGCTGCGTGTGAAGCTGAAGTATATGGATGAATTTAATTCGGAGCGTTGTCGGATTGCCGGCAGATACATGGAGGCGATCAATAACCCGCACGTCCGATTGCCGCAGATACGTCCGGGGGCAGATTCGACGTGGCATCAATTCGTTGTTCATACATCGGTGCGTGATTCTTTGGCAGAACATCTGAAAAAACAAGGGATTGGCACGATGATTCACTATCCTATACCGCCGCATCTGGCTGAAGCATATCGTTATTTAGGTTATCGAGAAGGAGCTTTTCCGATTGCAGAGAAGTATGCGGCAGAGGTTTTGAGCCTTCCTATGTATAACGGAATGACAGAGGAAGAACAACAGACTGTCATTTGCGCGATCAATGATTTCCATGTCGATTGAACGGAGGCTTTCGTTGTTAAAAAAAATCATAAAGGCGATGATTCCGCCGATTCTTTTGCGTTTGAAACATATAGGTGCGCCTTTTTATGGCATTAAGGGTGAGTTTTCTTCATGGCAAGAAGCTGAGGATACGCTTCAGCGCGATGGACTGCAGGATTATGCAGCTGACAATATCCTCCAAACGGTATGGAAAGCAGTTCAAGCCGTGCGCGAAGGGAAAGTCGAATTTGAACGAGACGGCGTTCTTTTTTACGAAAAGGATTATAATTACCCATTGTTGGCGGCGCTGTTCTATTCTTTGGCAAGTATAGGGAAAAGCGTGAACATCTTGGATTTTGGAGGAAGCCTTGGCAGTACATATTACCAAAATAGAATGTTGCTGGCCGGGTTGGGGATGAATGTCCAATGGAATATCGTGGAACAGGAAAATTTTGTGGAGCTCGGGCGCGATGAGCTGCCGGAGATTCAGTTTTATTCTTCTATTGAGGAATTTTGCAGATCTGGAAAAACAGCAGATATCTTGCTCCTTTCAAGTGTGCTTCAGTATTTTGATGAGCCGTATAGATACATAGAACGGTTTCTTGACGCGGGATTTAAATATATTCTTGTAGATCGAACAGTTTTTAATTTTGATGAAGAGCAGGATCGCATTGCAATTCAATACGTTTCGCCTGAGATCTATGAGGCACAGTACCCCATTTGGCTGCTTTCGTATGAAAAAGTGATGCGTATGATGGGGAACGCAGGCTATAAAGAAGTCTGTCGTTGGGATTCTTTTGATCGTATGCCAGTTAAAGATAGCTTCTTTCGGCAAAGGACATTGATTTCCAAAGGTTTTTTACTGGAACGGCGATGACGGTACTTTGCGAAGAGAGTGTTCTGTAGACTGTTGCAGATGCCATGCGATCCGTTCCTAGGAAATATGACGCATCTGAACACGTTGGGGGGAAGGTTTTGCTCTCGTCCAAGATGCGATATATGCAAGATCTTGGACGTTGATTTGGTTTTTGAGAGAGAAGAGGCGACAGGAGGGCGGCTTTATGACGGAAGAATGCTGGACATGTTGGAAAAGAGGAACTTGTCAGCGCATACCTATAATGAAAAGACCGCGAGAGAGATTTATTGGAGAATAAAAGAATGTTATATTGAGCTTTTGGAGACCCTTGATGTGAGCATAGGCAAGAGGGAGAGCGTTTAATCGTTCTGTTTGATAGGGATGATCTTTTTGGTGATTTTAGGATACAAAACAGGACAGTTGGGGAATCGATTGTTTTCTTCTGCTCATTGGCTGGCCAATTCGTGGAAGTATGGATATGCTCTTTACAACCCCGCTTTTGATGAATATGGCATATATTTTGCAAATGGGCACGATGGTATTTACGAAGAGAAGAAGAGTTGGCTTAGTCTGTGGTTTGTTCGGCACCTTGTCCTGCTTTTGTCGAAAGTCGTTTTTAAGGTGATGTCCCTGCAGGATATAGAGATTGTGGGAAATCGGCTGCTTCGCTTTTATCGTCTGCCGGAAAATGATAAGAGTATGGATTTAAGAAATGAAGAGTTTGTGCGCCTGCGTGAGCGGACGCAATGTTTAATTGTACAAGGTTGGCTTTATCGAGATGAGTTGTCCTTCAGGGAATATGCGCAGAGAATACGGGAATGCTTCCGACTTATTCCGGAGCATGAAACAAATATTAAACGATTGATGGAGCAGGTGAGAGGGGCGGGTATACATCTGATTGTTGGACTTCATATTCGCCGTGGAGATTACAAAGATTTCTTAGGGGGGGAGTATTATTACACCAATGAACAATATTGTGAGGTCATGCGAAAAGTAGAGGAACATTTTCATGGGAAAAAGGTTCGCTGGCTTATTTGCTCAAATGAATTGGTGGCCGAGGAGGCTTTTTCTGCTTTTGACGTCGTTTTGGGAAATGGGCAGATTGTTGAAGATATGTACGCATTTGCGAACTGTGACTATATCGTTGGACCACCGAGTACATATACGGGATGGGCGTCGTTTTATGGGGACAAGAAACTGTATTTTATAAGAAATACTGCGGATGAGATTACGTTCGAGAAAATTGTATGATGAGGTTGCCATGCCTAAAATCAGTGTTATTACCGTATGCCGGAATGCGGAAAAAACAATAGGGAGAACGATTGCCAGTGTGGTGCACCAGACGTATGGACGCTTTGAATACATTGTCATTGATGGGGCGTCAACGGATGGAACGCTGGAGTTGGTGCAAAAGCATATGACAGGGAACAAGTTTGTTGTCAGCGAACCGGATGCAGGAATTTATGATGCGATGAACAAGGGAATTCTACGGGCGACGGGTGAATACCTTTGTTTTTTAGGGGCGGATGACTGGCTGGTAGATGCGCATGTGCTGGAGCGAGTGAGTGCATTTATTCAGCAGCATCCCGGGTATTCCTTTTATATGGGAAATGTATTCCTTTACCAGGAGAGTCTGCAGCTGATCAAACGCCAAAGAGGGAATCTGTCGGTGGAGGATATCAAGTATGGCAATATGTGCCCCCATCAAGGGCTTTTTGCAAGGCGAGATTTGATGGAGGAAGGCTTCGATACACGCTATAAGATTGCGGCGGATTATGAGTTTCTTTTGCGCAATATCGTAAAAGGGGCGTCCTTCTGCCCGATGGATATAGATGTTGCATACTACAGTCTTTTTGGTGTAAGTGCAAGTGTGGAGCTTTATGATGAGTATAGTGCAGTTATCAAATCGTATTTAGGCGTGGAATATCTTGGGCGTATAGATCAGCTCCGTCATATTGCAGGAAATGAACCATCCTTTAGGAAAATAGTTAAAAAACTGCTGCAAATGATTTTAGGAGAGAGAAATCTGCTGCAGCTCAGGGGATGGAAGAAAATCTGCGATGGGGAGAAGGAGCGGAAGTATGGTATCGGTCATAATTCCTGCTTATAATAGAGCCGCTTGCTTACAAAGGGCGATCAAGAGCGTATTGGAGCAAACGTATTTGGATGTTGAAGTCATCCTAATTGATGATGGAAGTACGGATGATACGGCAGAGGTGGCCGGAAAATTCCAAGAAAAATATGGGAAGCGGCTAAAATATTTTTATCAAGAGAATCAAGGGGTTGCAGCAGCGCGTAATACGGGGCTGAAATATGCCGGCGGAGAGTACGTCTCATTTTTGGATTCCGATGATTTCATATATCAAACAAAGATCGAGCGTCAGATGAAAGCCATGCAGGAGAACAGAGCTGATGTTTGCTTTTGCAACTATTGGTTTGTTGAGTCGGGTAAGCGCAGGCTTGCTTTACGTGGCACGGCAAAAGAACCTTTGCTGGATTATTTGCAGAACAAGATGACGCCACAAACGAATGCGTGGCTTTTCAAAAGAGAGGTTTTAAAAGATCCGGACCTTTTGTTTCGCAAGGGATGCGCCTGGGGCGAAGATATGGAATTCTTTGTCAAGGCGCTTCATAAGGCAGATAAAGTTGTGTTTTGGGATGAACCACTTTTTGAATACCATAAGAACGAGCAGAGTCTGTCCGCATTTTCTTGGGATAAGCTGGCGCAGGATGTTTTCATCTGGGAGGAGATTTGGCAATGGCTGTGTTTGAATATTACCGAAGAAAAGGCCTTGAAGGCATATGAAGCGGCGATTTTTGGCTATCGTATTCCAGCACTGTTGATTTATCGATTATGGGAAGGCCGTGCTTCGGCAGCTGAGGCAAAGAGATTTGCCGAAATGTATGAACCTTATTTGAGGCGGCGTGATTGGTCCAATGGGTTACGCAGCATGAAACTTTTCTTGGTTTGGCATTTGTTCCGATTGAGCTTGATGAGAGCGGGGAAAACAGAGCAATGAAAAAGATCTTGTTCTTGCATCCTGGGAAAGCGAATCTTCCAGAGATTTCCATTTATAAAAGATTTTTCCCCCAATATATGTTCGTGAATTGTCAGGATTTGCAAGAATACTCTTTGGAGGATTTTGATTTGCTTTGGCGATTTATGGGAATGGATCTTCATGGACCCTCTAATATTCCCATTGTTCATGAATATGCATCATTGTCTGTGGGGCATGGGGCTAGGTGGAAAGATTGGCTTAAAAAGCATTTGAATATACGCCCCTCACTGCGCATATTTTTAAATAGTGCGGTTCATGCGAAATTCGGTTTCCGAGATGGCGTGCCACATTGTTATCGGGATATGGGCGTTGATGCACAATTTTTTTGTACAGAGGTGATTGAAAAAAAATACGATTTTGTTTATGTTGGCAATATGGGGGCTGAACGCAAGTTTTCCAAGGTGTTGGATTTTTTCTCGCGTTCGGGGAAATCTCTTCTGTTGATCGGCACTCCGCCAAACACATTGTATCAAATCTATAAGAAATTTAAAAATCTTATATTTGCAGGAGCAATTCCTTATCGGGATGTGCCGTCTTTGGCACGACAGGCTGAATATGCAGTGAACTATATTCCCGATCAGTATCCCTACAACTTGCAGACATCGACGAAACTTCTGGAATATGTGGCGATGGGTTTAAAGATTGTTACTACAGATTATTCTTGGGTCAGGATGTTTGAGAAAAATCGAAAGATGCATTTTTATAAGTTCAGCGAGGATTTTCATGATATGAATTTGAGACAATTGGAAAATTTCCCGTTTTGTAATACGAGTATTGAGGATTTGCGTTGGGAAAATATCATGGAGGCTTCAGGCATAGGACGGGTATTGGACGATTTGCTTGGAGACGGGTAAATTTTCGGGGAGAGAGGCTATTCCTGCCGGGTGGATGAATTTGGAGTTATGTGTCGGTGCAGCAAAAGGAGCGTCTTTTGTGAAGGTCTTATATATCATTACGCTTCCGGATCTTGGCGGGGCGCAGGTGCATCTCTTGGCGCTTGCGACGGAAATGCAGGCAAGAGGGCATAAGGTTGCTGTGGCTGTCGGGTGCGAAGGCTGGTTGACAGAGAAGCTGCAGGAAGTCGATATTCCTTTTTTTATCGTACGGGGGCTTGTCCGGGAAATTTCTCCTTGCAAGGATTTTAGAGCGTTGAGGGAACTGCGCAGTTTGTTAACTGATTGGCAGCCGGAATTGGTGCATTGCCACTCGAGCAAGGCAGGAATCCTGGGACGGCTGGCAGCATGGCTTTCTAGGATTCCTGCTGTTTTTACGGCGCATGGCTGGGCTTTCACGGAAGGCGTGGCACCATGGAAAAGAGGCATCTATCAAGGCTTAGAAGCTGTGGCTGGTTTTTGGGCAAGACGCATCATTTGCGTATCGGAATATGATCGTCGTCTCGGGTGCAAGCTTTTGCCGATGCATCGTAAAAAGATGATGACGATTTACAATGGTATTGCACCGGAGAATTCTCTTTGTGCAGAGGCCTCCGAAAGAATGCTGCGGCTCGTCATGGTCGCACGCTTTGCGCGGCCTAAGAAACAAGGCGCAGTTTTACAGGCCTTGGCAAGATTGCGTGCGGGAACGGAAAAATGCGAAGTGACGGTTGATTTTATCGGCGGTGGAGCAGAGCTTTCCCAGGCGCAAGCTTTGGCGAAAGAGCTGTCTTTGTATGAAACGGTGCGGTTTTTGGGCAATCGTACCGATGTGCGGGCTCTTTTGCCGAAGTATGACGGTTTTTTGTTGCTCAGTGATTGGGAAGGATTCCCGATCAGCATTTTGGAGGCCATGCGGGAGGGACTTCCGGTCATAGCTTCGGATGTCGGAGGGGTCAAAGAGGAGGTTCTGGATGGAAAGACGGGTTTCCTTATACCCAAGGGAGATATTTCCGCCTTGGTAGAAAAGATTCGTTATGCGGCAGGACATCGAGACGAATTTTTTGCTATGGGGCAGGAAGGATGGCGCGTTTTTTCGGAGAATTTCACGACGGATCAGATGATGAAGCAGATTTTACAAATTTATAGGGAAATCATATAATGGATTTGTCTGGATCTTCCTGTTGTTTTATAAAAAGTGATTTTACAAATTTTAACGGGCGGAGTAAATGATGTTGCTGTCCTAACGAGCGCCTATTTTCGCAGCAAAAGTTTTTGTTGGCTTGGGGCTTCAGACGGCAACATACGTGTGGAAGCGATATATTGTTCCGCTTCTTGAGATTGGCCAGATGAGGATGACCATCCCGGAAAAACCGAAGAGCCGCAAGCAACGATATTATGCCGGTGATGAGGCGGATGTCGTGAAGTAAAGAGTTTTCATGATTTGGAAATGGAGATCGGATATGAAGAAAGCGTTGATTACGGGAATTACGGGGCAGGATGGTTCGTACCTGGCAGAGCTGCTGCTGGAAAAGGGCTATGAGGTGCACGGCATTTTGCGCCGACACAGCACAAGCTGCACAGAACGCATCGATCATTTGCTGGCGGACAGCTCGTTGGCGGGACGGATTTTTCTGCATTATGGGGATTTGATGGATTCGTGCAATTTGATGCTGCTGATTGCGAAGATCCGGCCGGATGAAGTCTACAACCTCGCGGCGCAGTCGCATGTGGCAGTGTCTTTCGAAGTGCCGGAGTATACGGCGGAGGCTACGGGTGTCGGGGCGCTCAAGATGTTGGAGGCGATCCGCCAGAGCGGTGTTCCCTGCCGCTTTTATCAGGCGTCGACATCGGAGCTTTTCGGCGGCTTGCCAGGGACAGCGCCGCAGAGCGAGGCGACGCCTTTTTATCCAAAATCGCCTTATGGGGCGGCGAAGCTTTATTCGTACTGGATTACGGTCAATTATCGTGAGGCTTACGGGATGTTTGCGGCGAACGGCATTTTGTTCAACCATGAGTCGCCGCGCCGGGGCGAGACGTTTGTGACGCGCAAGATTACGATTGCCGTGGCGAAGATTTTAGCGGGCAAGGAGGAGAAGCTGTCGCTCGGCAATCTCGATGCGAAGCGTGATTGGGGCTTTGCAGGCGATTACGTCGAGGGGATGTGGCGCATCCTGCAGCAGGAGAAGGCGAGCGACTATGTGCTGGCGACGAACGAGACGCATACGGTGCGTGAGTTCGTGGAATGCGCTTTCCGTGAAGCGGCGGGCATCGAGATCGAATGGCGCGGCGAGGGTGTTGAGGAGAAGGGGTACTGCAGGAAGACGGGACGGCTTCTCGTCGATGTGGATGCGCGCTTTTTCCGTCCGGCGGAGGTTGAGCTTCTCTGGGGTGATTCCTCGAAGGCGGAAAAGGAGCTTGGCTGGCGGCGCAAGGTTGATTTTCCAGCGCTTGTGCGCCTGATGGTCAAGGCGGATCTGGAAAAGTACGGATGTTGATCTGATTCGAAAAGAAGCTGACTGAATTTGCTGCTGACAACCGGAAAATCGGGTGAGGATCGCTATTGACGTAGAATAGGACGAGGAGCGAGGTAAGGCTGTGCATATTGTTTTGCTTTCTGGCGGCTCGGGCAAACGCCTTTGGCCGCTTTCCAACGATATACGTTCGAAGCAGTTTATCCCGATTTTTCGTCAGGCGGACGGGACATGCCTGTCCATGGCGCAGCGCGTCTATGGGCAGATACGAAGAGCCGATCCCGATGCGGATGTGACGATTGCAACGTCGAAGGCGCAGGTCGCGACGCTTCTCCATCAGCTGGGTGATGATGCGGCACTTTCTGTGGAGCCGTGCCGCAGGGATACGTTTCCTGCGATTGCGCTTGTATGCGCTTATCTGCACGATGTGAAGGGCGTGCCCTTGGATGAGGCTGCAGCAATATGCCCTGTCGATCCCTATGTGGAGGACAGTTATTTCTCCGCTGTCCGGAGATTGACATCTCTTGCATCGAAGAACCGAGCCTCGCTTATGCTCATGGGAATCGAGCCGACGTATCCGAGTGCGAAATACGGCTATATCCTGCCAGAAGACAAGGCGGAAATCAGCCCGGTGGCGACCTTCAAGGAGAAGCCTTCGGAGGAAGAAGCGGCGCAGTATATACGAAAAGGCGCACTTTGGAACAGTGGCGTTTTTGCTTTTCGCCTTGCGTATGTACTGGAAAAGGCACAGAAGCTTCTGGGGTTCTCGAGCTATGAGGCGCTTTTCCAAAACTATGGGAAGCTTGAAAAAATCAGTTTCGACTATGCTGTTGTCGAGCGTGAGAAGAGCATCGCCGTTCTGCGCTATGCGGGTGAGTGGAAGGATCTCGGCACGTGGAATACGCTGACGGAAATCATGCAGTCACCGAGCATCGGCGATGTGACGATGGACGATGCCTGCCAAAGGACGCAGGTCGTCAACGAGATGGATGTGCCGATTCTTTGCATGGGGCTCAAGGATACTGTGGTGGCAGCCAGTCCCGAGGGCATCCTTGTTGCAGACAAGAGGGCGTCGAGCTATATTAAGCCTTATGTGGAGAATTTTAGGCGGCAGGCCATGTTTGCGGAAAAGTCGTGGGGCAGGTTTCAGATCATCGATGTGGAGGAGCGAAGCCTCGTCATAAAGGTGACGCTGAATCCAGGCCATGGTATGAATTACCATAGCCATAGGCATCGCGACGAGGTCTGGAATGTGGTGCAGGGCCGCGGCTCTGTCCTGCTCGACGGCATGCGAAAAGAAGTAGCCCCGGGCGCTGTGGTGCATATCCCGCAGGGGATGAAGCACAAGGTGGAGGCGCACGAGAAGATGACGATCATCGAGCTGCAGATGGGAAAGGATATCTCGAAAGAGGACAAGATCAAGTGGCAGGAGACGGAATGAAGGAAACGGCTTGTATTTTTCTTTATTTTTGCGTAATATGATAATGTGATTGTATAAACTTTCAGGACATACGTTCAGCCGTCACGCGAAGCGGCATAGTTGCTTTTGTGCCCGTTTCCTGCGATGGTGTCATCAGAGAGGCACACTGTATATATGTCCTCACGCCTTACAGAAGCATAGCCAATCGGTCTGCGCCTACGGCTTGACCTCTTGGGGCTTCATGGTAAGGTAGGGTTGTATATGGCACAGGCTGCAAATGTTGTAAATGTAAATTTTCGCCTGGATGCATTGGTGAAAAAATATGGAGTAGGTATACGCGGAACAGGGACTTTCTATGAGTGTAGCTTTTATGATTTTTTCCAAGACGGTGGGGAGGGAAAAACGCATCCCGTTTGACTTGTCCATTGACCCGTTTTATTCGGAAGCCAATTTGCGCTATTTGGGAAAAATGGAGGAGTATAAGGTGGGACATTTTGGTTTTGTTGAGCATGAAGTATAATTGGCCATGATCATTGAATGGGATTTGAGGCGGGACTTTTATGATGGAAAAGGATGCGAAGATTTATGTGGCGGGGCATCGCGGCATGGTCGGCTCGGCTATCGTAAGGGAACTTCGGAAGCAGGGCTATACGAATATCGTGATGCGCACGCATGAGGAACTCGATCTCTGCCGGCAGGAGGCTGTGGAAGACTTTTTTGCGGGGGAGAGGCCAGCGTATGTTTTCCTTGCGGCAGCGAAGGTCGGCGGAATCGGGGCGAACAGCGAATCGCCGGCAGATTTTATGTATTTCAATATGATGCTTGAGATGAACGTGATCCATGCCGCGTGGAAAAATAGCTGCAAGAAGCTGGAGTTCCTTGGCTCGTCGTGCATCTATCCGCGTCTTGCGCCGCAGCCGATGAAGGAGGACTGCCTGCTGACCTCGTCGCTGGAGGAGACAAACGAGGCGTATGCGCTCGCGAAGATTTCAGGCCTGAAATACTGCGAATACCTGAACCGCCAGTACGGCACGGATTACATCTCGGTCATGCCGACGAATCTCTACGGGCCGAATGACAATTATCATGCGACGCGCAGCCATGTGCTGCCGGCATTGATCCGCCGCTTCCACGAGGCGAAAGAGCAAGGTGTGCCTGCGGTGACGTGCTGGGGTGATGGATCGCCTTTGCGTGAGTTTCTCTATGTGGATGATCTGGCAAATCTCTGTGTGTTTTTGATGAATCACTATAGCGGCAACGAAACAGTCAATGCGGGGACGGGCAAGGAGCTTACGATCAAGGCGTTGGCTGAAATGGTCGCTCATGTTGTCGGCTACGAGGGGGAGATTCTCTGGGATACGACGAAGCCGAACGGCACGCCGCACAAACTGCTTGATGTTTCCAAGGCAAAAGCTCTTGGCTGGACGTACAGGACAGAGCTTGAGGATGGTCTGCACCTTGCCTATGAGGATTTTTGCAGGAATATCTTACCGTCCTTCCGTCCTTGAAATAGGGCTTGTCACTATGGCATAAATTTTTAGGTGCGGGTTGGATCGTGGGATGTACAGTGGAGAAAGCCTATAAACAATGGTATTCTAAGGTATCTGTGGTCGCTTGGGTAGAGAGAAATACAGCGCAGAAAAGCTGCGCCGTGGTGTAAAAGGATGTTGTTCATGCTGGAAAAGTTTCCTACGTTCCGAAAGGTCATGCTTCTCGGCGGGGTCTTGTTTCTGACGGCTCTGGCCGTTTATCTCGCTTTGCAGACGGTGCTTGCCGTTTACCCGGCAGCATTTTCCACCGAGGTATATTTCCAGATGATGCCGATGAATCTGATTCTGATCGGCATCCTTTTTGGCGTTTATGGGCTGTTTTCCCTTGCACGCAAACGCTTCGGCGAGATCTTTATCGGCATAGCACTTTCTGTCTTTTATACGCTCATCATCATGATGGCTGCCAATTTCTTTTTCCGAGCGTTCAGCTATTCGAGAAGTGTGCTGCTTGTGACAGCCGTTTATGAGTTCATTCTGCTCGGCTGTTGGCTCTGGGTCATGTGGCGTTTGGAGCGCTTCATTATGGTGCCGCGAGAGGCGCTGGTCATTGGCAGCGAGAAGGCCTGTGCACGGGTGCTGATGCGGCTTTCGAGCACGCCGGAGCTTGGCATCCGCGTGCGCCATATCACGACGGATGGGGCGGAGAATGAGGCATGGCGGGAGGCCGTGCTGCTCGTGAATCTTGTCATCCTCTGTGATGATGTGGAGATTACGAGAAAATCTGAGATCGTCGGATGCTGTCAGGAACTGCAGAAGGAGGTGTTGCTGGCGCCGTCCGTCTACGAACTTTACTGCAGCGGTTTGACGATCGACAAGATCGACGACATCCCTTTCTTTCGCCCGCAGTATCTGAATCCATCCTTGGAACGCCGCTCTCTGAAGCGGCTTCTTGATATATTTTTCTCGCTGGCCGCACTCGTTTTTACCGCCTTGCCTATGCTCGCCGTCGCGCTGGCTATCAAGTTGGACAGCAAAGGACCGATTTTCTACAAGCAGGTGCGCACTGGACGTTATGGCGAGGAGTTCGAGGTTTATAAATTCCGCAGCATGCGCCAGGATGCGGAGAAGGCGAGCGGCCCAGTGATGGCGGAGGAGAACGATCCGCGCATCACGAGGGTGGGGCGCTTTTTGCGTGCGGTGCGTCTTGATGAACTACCGCAGTTTATCAATGTTCTAAAAGGAGAGATGAGTGTTGTCGGCCCTCGACCGGAGCGGCCCTTCTTCGTAAAGCAGTTCCAGAAGGAAACGCCGGAATATGCCTATCGGCATAATGTGAAGCCAGGAATCACCGGCTTGGCTCAGGTCTATGGCAAATACAATACGACGGCTTACGACAAGCTTATCTACGATCTCATGTATGTGCAGCACTGCGACCTTTTTACGGATCTCGTGATCATCATCCAGACGGTACGCGTGCTTTTCCAGAAGGGGAGCACGGAGGGCGTGGATGAGGATAAAGCGGCAGATGTGCTTGCCGCTTATGAAGTTCGCAGGGATGTGGAAGAGGATTGAGATGGGAAAAAGGATATGAAAGCATTCTGTAGGGTCTTTACAATCTTTACACCGGCGCAGCTCAGGCAGTGCGTCTTCATCGTCTTGGCGATGGTCGTGGGCGCCATGCTGGAGGCCGTGGGAATCGGCGCCATCCTGCCGCTGATTTCCGTGATGGGGCAGCCGGATTTCCTTGACCGCCATAAAGAATTGCAGCACGGGGCGGCTCTTCTGGGCATAGAGGATCATACGAGCCTGATCATTGTCGGCGCTCTGGGGCTGATCGTTGTCTATGTCGTGAAGAATCTCTATATGGCATGGCAGGCGAAACTGCAGATTGATTTTTCGCTGAAATACCAAATCTATTTTTCCGGGCAGCTGATGGCGAATTACTTGTCCAAGCCGTATTTTTTTCATTTAAGCCACAATACAGCCACATTGCTTCGCAATGTAAATTCGGGAGGGCAGGTTGTATTCTCTGCAATTCTTATTCCGACGTTTATGCTTTTGACAGAATTCATTACGGCGGGAACCATTTGGCTGATGCTTGTTTTTTTGGATGCGTTTACGGCAATCGTCGTCGCAGGACTTATGGCAGCGCTGATCTATGCGCTGCTGAAATCCTTTCGACGCAAAATTGCTGAGGCGGGACGCATCCAAAATGATTATGCGGCAATCTATCTTAAATGGCTCAATCAGGGACTGGGAGCGATTAAGGAAACGAAAGTCATGCGTCGGGAACGGTTCTTTTTGCATGAGTTCCTACAAAGCTATGAATTGTACGGCAATGCTAATCGCAAGTTTCTCTTTTTGAACCAGTTGCCGCGTATGATCATCGAGACGCTTGTCGTCTGTGCTTTGCTCGTCATGATTGTCGTGAAGCTGGCTATGGGAACAGCGCCGATGGATATCGTGCCGCTGCTGGGCGTTTTGGCTCTCGCGGCCTTTCGCCTGATGCCGAGCGCGAACCGCATCGTGAACCTCGCCAACGGCATCAAGTTCCAGATGCCGCTTTTCAACGAGCTTTACCGCGAGTTCCTTGCGATCAAGAGCCGGGCCGTACATCAGCGTGAATTGCAGCTTGCGCTCGATTCGGGAAAGATGGGGTTTCGGCAGGAACTTTCTGTGGAGCATTTGGAGTTCAGCTATCCCGGTACGGGGCAGCTCGTCCTGCAGGATGTGAGCTTTCGCGTGCCAAAGGGTGCTTTTGTCGGCATTGTCGGGCCGTCTGGAGCGGGCAAGACGACTTTTGTCGATATCCTTCTGGGGCTGCTGAAGCCTGCAAGTGGCAGCATCAACGTCGATGGTATAGATATTCAGCAGGATCTCCGTGCTTGGCAGGCGAATCTCGCCTATGTGCCGCAGACGATTTATCTCATCGATGGGACGATTCGCGAGAATATCGCGCTGGGAATGCGGCCGGAGGATATTGATGACGAAAAGGTGGCGCGCGTCCTCAAGATGGCGGAGCTTCATGATTTCGTAGTGACGCAGCCTGCAGGAGCCAATACGATGGTCGGCGAACGCGGCGTCCGCCTCTCGGGCGGGCAGCGTCAGCGCATCGGCATCGCGCGTGCGCTTTACCAGGAACCAGAGGTGCTGATTCTCGACGAGGCGACTTCGGCGCTTGACAATGAGACGGAAGAAAGCATCACGCATACCATCCTGAAGCTCAAGGGGCAGATCACGATTCTTTCGATCGCCCATCGTGTGAGCACCTTGGCGGAATGCGATTTCAAGGTGAAGTTTGCCGAAGGCCGGGCAGAGATTCTGGAATAAAATCAAATGAAGAAGGGGTGGCATGTTCTAGGCAGGAAAATAGAGTTGGTTTATAGAATTAAGAATTTGTCAAGGGCAGAGATGAACACGATTAAATCATGACAGCAACATAGGCTGACGGCAGAAGCGGGCGTGGAGGAGCGATGATGAAAGCGTATCTTGCACATATCCGGCGCGATGACTCGAAAGGGCAGACGGTGTCGGAGCATCTTCGGCGCGTGGGAGATCT
>ERZ773083.245-NODE-245-length-48584-cov-16.660183_pt1 | contig 48584 bp, 39 predicted proteins | sample MGYA00511465_ERZ773083 | MGnify/ENA primary metagenome ERZ773083 (study PRJEB29015, sample SAMEA2738001) | human oral metagenome | biome: human oral; feature: human-associated habitat; material: dental | place: China | collected 2060 ... | reverse complement strand
CATAGGTTCTCCCATATTCATAGTGCAACATGTCCTCGTGATATTTTAATGGAAATGTCAAATACAATTGCCCGTCAGTATCTTTTGAGAGGTATCTAGTTGCTTACTAGAATCACAGCTTCAAAATCAAACGGAATGTAACTCGCGCACAATCAACAATCTTTATGAGCTATTCCTTTGTATTTTCTCATCAACTTGAAAGGCATCGAACTTTTTTCGAATATACTCAAAGTAATTCATTAATTTAGGAGGTAGCATGGCCAGCCAGACTATCAGGGTAAGAGTTCGTGCATTAGAATCATCGCTCTCGGAGAAGGAACGCCAGTTGGCAGAGTTTCTTCTTGCTGATCCGCACGAGGCATCCAAAATGACCATAAGCCAAATCGCTCAGACATTAGGTATGGCCGATTCAACAGTCTTCAAGTTCACTCAAAAACTGGGTTTTGAGGGTTTTCGAGATTTTCGTGGAGAACTTGCGGCAGAAGGATTTGACCCCGAAGTCTCCATCCATGAACATATAACGCACAAGTCAACACCGAAACAGATGGCAGAAACCGTCTTTGAATCCAGCATTCGATCGCTCACTGATACCAAAGAGCTTCTCTCTGAGCAAGATATTATCCATGCGGCAAAACTCATTGAGGATTGTTATCAGCTCACTTTCTATGGCATGGGTGGAAGCTCCGTGGTGGCGGCAGATGCCTACCATAAATTCCTGCGCACGCCCAAGCGTGTAGCCTACGACGCAGACTTTCACCTACAACTTATGCGTGCATCACGCTCGAATGAGAACGATTGTGCGCTTCTTATCTCACATTCTGGACGCTGCCTTCAGACCATTCAAATTGCCGAGAAACTCCGCGAGGTTGGAGCATCCACCATCGTTATCACAAGTAGCCCCACTTCACCGCTGGCAGCACTTGCCGACGCACGACTCATAACCATCGCTGAAGAAACTGCGTACCGCTCCGAATCTCTGGCGTCAAGAATTTCCCAACTTGCTCTTATAGATGCGCTTTATACCATCGTTATGTTTTCGGACGAGAATGCAGCAAGTCGCTCCTTGAAGGAAGTTCGCAAGGTCATCTCAACCACTCGAAAAGCTTAAGTTTTGACCTGTAATTATAGGAATGACGGATATGGAAGGTTCGTTGGCTCCTCAAAGATATCTGAGAAACCCCGGTCGTAGAAATATTCTGTCTTTGCCGCATCCACAGGATACGTATATCTACCGCCGGGGAGCCATGCCATCGGCCGAAAGCGATAGCCCAAACGCTCGCGACGTTCACGCCAAAGCTGCACAATCTCTCGAGGATCAGCAAGGGTATTGGTCCACGCATCCCAATGCAGTGGAATTACCACTTTTGTATTGAGACATTCGGCAGCGCGCAAGATGTCGGAAGAAGTCATCTTATCCTGTATACCGATAGGGTTTTCACCGAAAGCAAGGAAAGCTACGTCAATATCGAAACGCTTGCCTTGTTCGGCAAACTTAGTGGAGAAGTGTGAATCACCGCCATGATAAATGGTTCCTGCCGGAGTTTTAATAAGATAACTGATTGAGCGTTCATCCATAGAAGGAACCTCGTTGTCAGGAGCTGCAGACTCCCCGGGGCAATCAGTTATAAGGACGGTTCTGTCAAAAGACTCGACGGCCTCAATAGTTATATCACCAACAGAAAGAGTATCTCCGGGAACCATGACTACACAACGGCTCTCAGGTATACCCCAAGAAATCCACTGATCAACAACGTAGCGAGGGCCTATGAAAGGCACGTCCTTCTCGACCATCTTAAGTACCGCAGCAGCAACGTTCTTGTCAAGATGATCGTGATGGATATGAGTAACGAGAAGAGCGTCCAAGTCATGAATTGCGAAAGGATCAAAAACCATCGGAGAAAGGCGCAGGTTGGGCTGTGGAATTCTTGCTCCGGCAGCGCGAGCAAATTGGTGTCTTGAACCCATAGGAGGGAGTTCGTGCGTGCGCTTGCCTGTTCCGCACCACAGATCAACCGCCACGTTAGTTTGGCCTTCGGTTTTAATCCAAACTCCCATGTTACCGAGCCACCACATGTCAAACGTCTTAGGTGCTGTCTCCGTGCATTCAATCTCCTCATTGAGCCACGTCCCCCACGTGGGGAAGACTTCGTTAATCCAGGTTTGTCTCGTGATTTTTTCGATATCTGACATCTTCGACTCCTTGAGTAACGGACGCAGTGAGATTCCCACTGCGTCCTTAAAATCCGCTCAGCACCAAGTTTAACCAGCTGACGCTAGTTGGCACCAAGCTCAGACAGTTTGACATCAAGCTTTTCTTTGATTGAATCCAGATCAACAAAGTTGTCTAAGACCACCGTCTTGGGTTTAAGCTCATCTGGGAAGTTGTCGAACAACTCATTGGTAGTAAAGAAAACGTCAGCATCAACGCCCGTCACACTTCCAAGATCGACGGTCTCGACCTCAATGTCATCTTTTCCTTCTTGAGCGAGAATACTCTCTATGTTCATCTTGGCAATGACGCTCGAACCAACCCCAAAACCACAAACAGCACAAATCTTCATTATGATTACCTCCAGAAAAGTTAGTTAGAAACCTAGAACCAGGCCACGAAGGAACTTAAGAACATACATGACAGGCATCCATACGAGTGCGTAGTCGATGTTGGACCAAGTGACGCCGGAACCAAACATTGCGCCGGTGATCGGGTAGAAAAGAATGACTGCCGCAGAGGTAATGGCACCGGTAACAAAACCCGCCGCGATTGCACCCTTCCAGCCACCGGCTTTATTGCCAAAGACGCCCATGACATTACCGTCAAAATACATAATGATTGGGGAAGGAAACACGATAACCGGTGCATGACAGATAATGGTGAGCAAACAAACCAGGATTGCTCCTACGGATGAACCGAGAAAACCGAACATGCCGCCCATGGGTGAATATGGGAAGAAAGTCGGGGCATCAAGCGCAGGAACCGCACCGGGCAGAAATTTGTCGGAGATGCCCTTAAATGCAGGAACGATAGAACCTACGAACATACGGACACCCTGAAGCAGAATAACAATACCTGCAGTAAACATCCAGCCCTGAATAATAAGCCAAATAATCCAATTGGTGGCGTCGGGACCGGTACCGGCAAGAGCTTGAATGCCCTCCTGCCCAACCGCAAGACCCATTCCGACAAAGATGATAGGTATTAGGAAGAACAGAACAACGGTGTTATCGCGGAACATCGAAGCCCACTTGGGGAGCTTGAGCTTGTCGGCATCCTCTTTTGGGTCGCCCACAAACTTGCCCACGAAATGAGCAACGAGAGAACCTACCTGATCCATAAAGCCAAGAGTAATGGCATCCTTGGTCCACTCGCGAGAGAGCTTTCGAGTAATAGCCGGTGAGAAGGTATAGTATGCGGCATTAAGCACTGTAGCCACAGCGATAATAACTACGTCATTCGTAGTGCCGAGGACTACGGGAAGCGTAACTGCCATGAAACAGGCATGGAACAACGCGAGATGCGCTGTCAAATAGACATTCTTGAAGTCTTTGCCCGGAACGAGACGAACGAGTACCAAATGAAGCAAGAACGCAAAGAGGAAAATCAGTACTGCATTTCTACCATAGCCTTCAAGCGAGAGGACCATGGCGCCGGCAGCATCGTTGATGGGCAGTGTTCCCGCAACACCCATACTTGCGTTTAAGGCAGTAACCACTTGGGATAGCGAGCTAAAAATGATACCCGCACCGGAAGAGAGGATGATAAGTCCTATTACCGTCTTAACAACCCCATCGATGACATGGGGCAACGCTTTCCTCTGAAGAAGCAGTCCCGCCAAGGCAATCAGACCAATGAAAATCGTCTGATTCGTAAGGACCTGATAGACAAGAAAATTGAGTACATCCATTTTCCCTACTCCTTTCCGTTAATTGCTTCGACGATTGCGTGAATGTCTTGCTCACTTTTTGCTGAACGCAGAATGTCAAAACTGTCCTTCTCATTAAGAAAAAGCACGATCTTCTGGAGAAGTTCAACGTGTGATTTATCATCGACAGCAGCAAGGATCATGACTATGTCAACAGGATCGTTCTGTTTACTTCCGAAGTTAACGGGAGTTTTAAGCGTGGTAAGGGAGGCGCAGGCGCAATGAACTGCTCCACTGGGTCTCGCATGACCGAGCGCAAAACCCGGTGCGAGAACAATGTATGGCCCAAGATCCTTCACTGCCTGAATCATGCCTTCCACATAAGCGGGCTCAATGTAATCGTGAGCAACAAGTGGCGCGGCAGCTTTCTTAAGCGCATCTTCCCAGTCCGCGGCCTCGATACCCAACTGAATATCCTCGGAGCTGATAAGAGCTTTCGTATCCATGCTCTCCCCCTACTCGCTCACGATGGCATGACCACCGAAGCCATTACGCAGAGCAGAAACCATCTTGTTGGAGAAGTTCTCCTCGCCCATCTGAGACGCATTGCGCTCAAAGAGTGCCTGTGCGATAACGGGAGCAGGAACTTCCTCAGCGAGCGCCGCTTCAACGGTCCACTTAGCCTCGCCCGATGCAGCAACGATGCCCTTAATGTCTGCAAGATCCGGATGCTCCGTAAGTTGTGCCTCGGCGAGCTCCATGAGCCAGGAGCGCACAACAGAGCCGTGGTTCCAATTCTTGGCAACGGCAGCAAGGTCATAATCGAAGGGCGCTTCTCGCATGATGGCGAAACCTTCGCCGATTGCCTCCATCATTCCGTACTCGACACCGTTGTGAACCATCTTCATGAAGTGACCCGCACCGGCCGGTCCCACGTATACGCAGCCGTCTTCGCAGGACACTTGGTCAAAAACTTCGGCGAGAAGGTCATAGGCTTTTTGGTCGCCGCCAATCATGAGGCAGGCTCCGTAGCGCGCACCCGAAGTACCGCCTGAAGTGCCTACATCAAGAAAATTGATACCCTTCCCAGCACAAACTTTGCCGTGACGCACGGAATCCTTGTAATTGGAGTTACCGGCGTCGATAAGAACGTCACCGGGCTCAAGAAGGTTGAGTGCTTCATCGATAACCGCTTGCGTAGCTGCACCTGAAGGAACCATAAGCCAGAGGATACGGGGTGCTGACAGCCGGCTGATTTGCTCGGAGAGGCTTGTGGCTGTAGTGATGCCGTTCTTCTCGGCTGACGTACGCGACTCTTCTGAGAGGTCAAAGCCGATAACCTCATGTCCACTGTCCTTAAGATTTAGAGCCAGGTTATGGCCCATCTTTCCAAGTCCTACAAGTCCGATCTTCATACGTTGACCCCTTTCTCCTCACCCACACACCGTTTTCTTGCGGCAGTTTTCATGGTGCATAGTGCGTTGCGTGTAACGCGTGGTGCATTCTGCATGGTATACGGTGAGAAATTATTTTCCTCTAATTAGAACTATACAAGAAATTTGTTTTGATACTAGCGAGAATCGAAAAATTTTTCTTGAATTATTCGGAATAATAGAAATTATAATTTTTGAGAAAGTGGCATTACAAAATTCGGCTACAATGAATCATTCAAAGACTGGAGACCATAGTCGAAGGCTATCCCAAACATGATATCGATAACTACAAATAGGTAATTTTGAAGTCCCTGCCGCCCGGTCATATGAAAGCTAAGCTATAGGAAAGCCTCAATGAGAACACGAAAAGTGATTTGCTCATACTTGGAGTAAAGGAATATCGAGATGAAGAGAAACTGAACATATAAGTCGGGCAGCATTGACTTTACCACCCAAAAATGATGAAGTCTGGTCTGCATAGACGCTCATACCAAAGTCTCGAGCGACTAGGACATGCTCAAGGAGTAGACTGATATACTCCATTTACTTATGGAGCATCTAGCCAAAGTCGATGTAAACAGATTCACTTATACCTGTCACGACACCATAAGTTCACTAGTAAGTATCGTGAAGACTCTTTCGATATCACCATAACACTCTCAATGGCAGAAGATGAAATTTTTAATTATATCTTTTAACAGTAATACAAGTGCCATGTCATCGCGATGCCAACTAAAATAGTAGATAAGCGATTTTACCTATAGAACTGGAGACTTATGCCTGTCGATGCCTATAAGAGTGTTCTTGAAATGCCCAGGTTCAAAGAATTGAAAGAACAGCTGGATGCACGCTGCCTTTTCTCCAACTTCCTCCCAAAGGAAAGTAGAGAAGATTTGCGAAAGGCTAGAGCGGAGTTATCGAAAATAGTTGAACTCGCTGAATCGTTTTATAACCTTTTAGGCAATAGGCATTGGGTATTACATGAAAGCCTAAACATGACGGATCTGGAGTATATAGAAGCCTCTGGCGACTGTGATACAGTAGAACACCTACTTATTGAACATTACTGCAATACAGAAAAGTTAACGTTCTATATCTCTCGATTAAGGCAACATAGTGAACTACAGGCCCGATGGAATTTACTTATGAGAGCAAAAGAGGATCATCTAGCTGAAAGATATGACTCCTCCGCTTTGAAGGTAATATCCATCATGGACGGATTCGTAAACGATGTAGACAAAGAAAATCGGCACGGACTGTTTGCACACAAACCGGAAGAGATGGTCGGATTTGATTGTCTCGGAGGCCATCATCTCGACCTCTCCAACGTTATGTCCGTAGCCACAAAAACTTTTCGTAAACGTGTTGACGAGGAAATATTTGAAGTCTACCGCAACGGAATTCTGCATGGAAACATCCCCAACTACAACAACCCTACAGTTTCATGTAAAGCCTGGAATTATCTATTCGCTGTCAGCGATTGGGTCAACAGTCTTCAACCAAAACCGCCTGAGAAAAAGACCTCACTTGTAGAGGCAATAAAACACCACCGCGATGCACAGCATACAATCAAACGTATTGAAAATGACTGGTCAAAGCATGTTGATCAATATGGCGAAGCGAACCATTCAGCATCGCCTATGAAAGAACAAGCTGAATTTTTCTCGAACTGGGAAAAAGGGCGTGTTGGGAAAATGATTAATTACTTACCTAGGAATGCAAAAAGTCACAATACCTCACTTATTGACTTAATAAAGACGTCGTATATCCCAATAAAAATTGTCTCATGGACTATCAAAGATTGCGAATATTCGGCTCCAGCTGTAGCAGTTGTAAATACAACAATTAAAACACCACATGACGAATATCGACTCAGCTTTAGGTGGGTAAAAACCGACAAAAACAATAACCCCGTATGCGAATGGGAGGATGGCGAGTGGAATATCGTACCTGCCACTTTTTCAGCACTTAATGATATTGTATCAGCGGAAAGACTGCTTTTTCAAAGTAACTAATGCCGATTTATATTCTCGAAAAATCTTGTATTACGTCCCTCGAGCCTTTCCATAAAATAAACTTTCGGGAGTATTCACCACCCCATTTACATCCTGGAGCAGTTTTCGGAGCTAGATACGAAAACAGTTCAGGACTTCTACATATCCTGAACTGTATTAGTTTTAGTCGCGGGAACAGAATTTGAGCCTGTAACCTCCGGGTTATGAGCGAGTCAGAGACCGTTTTACTGCAAATCTTGCCAATCCACAGCGCAGCCGATATATGTCTGACCTGTGGTTTCTCTAATCTCCCGCTTCTCCAAAATCTACAACTTCCATGTCTCCATCTTCGGTTTGGTGGTCATTTTGTGGTCACTTTGGTGGTCAAAATGGCTGTAGAAACCTCGTTAGGAGGAGACATGGACATCAGGTACACCAACAGATCGCTTAGATGCAGACGCAACACCAGCCAGCGGGAGTGCAGCCTCTCAGGCGATTCACAACAAATCAGGGACATAATCTACACTATGTGAGGTCAGCAGGTAATGCTCGATAGCAACTTTGCCGAACTGTATGAGGTCGAGACGAAGAGGCTCAACGAGGCAGTAGGCAGAAACAAGGCGCGTTTCCCTGAGGCGTTCTGCTTTAAGCCCACGGGTGACGAAGAAGAATCTTTGAGGTCGCAAATTGCGACCTCAAAGACGGCCGAGGGTCGAGGCGGCAGACGCTACCTCCCCAGGGTGTTTACCGAGCAGGGCGTTGCCATGCTCTCCGCTGTCCTCAGGAGCCAGACGGCAATAAAGGTAAGCGTCAAAATCATGAACGCTTTCGTCGAGATGCGACACTTCATTGCAGACAACGCCCATATGTTCGAGCAAATCCGCACGGTTAAGCTCAGGCAGCTGGAATACCAGAAAGCCACCGACGAGCGCTTCGAGCGCGTCTTCGACTACATGGAGACCCACGAGGCGCCGAATCAGAAGGTCTTCTTCGAGGGACAGGTCTACGATGCGTTCGAGCTCTTGGTTACACTCGTGCAGAGGGCCAAGCGCGAGATTGTCCTGGTCGACGGTTATGTGGACACGGGCACGCTCAACATTCTCGCCAAGAAGCGGCCAGGCATCTCCGCCACCGTGTGGACGCATCCCAAGACCTGCCTTACCGAACGCGACATTGCCACCTTCAACGCGCAGTACCCGACGCTCGAAGTCAGGCACACGGCCTCGTTCCACGACCGCTTCCTCATCTTGGACGGAGTCGAGGGCTACCTGATTGGAGCATCGCTGAAGGACGCAGGCAAGAAGAGCTTCGCCATCACCAAGCTCGAAGGCTCAAGCATCATTGAATCGATTATCGCCGCGCTCGACGAGTAAGAGATTAAAACGTGTGACATCTTTGAGGTCGCAGTTTGCGACCTCAAAGCGCCTAAGCCCCTAAGCCAACCTGGCGCGTGATAAATGAAATAAACCGTAACCAGTAAACCCGCCTGGCCTCCGCTTCCGAGCATGCACACTGACGGGTCTTCTTTATGCGATGCGCCTGCAATCTGCCCTGCCCCGAGCCCGAAGGCAAGGACGGCCGCATGGGCCGATCTCCTGTTGAGACGATCGGCGTGGTAGCGGAGTGACCTTCTCAACCCGACACCAGACACAATGTCAAAGCAAACGCCAGAGGCCTCCATGCACCGCAGCGGGCAGACCACGACGCACGAAGCGCCCCGAGCACCTCATGGGCATGGCCACCGCACGTCGCACAGCACCTACGCGAGCACCCCGTCGTCCAGCGAAGCCGACAGCAGCCGGCCAGCACAACCTCGCCTCCACCACACGCCCCGGCAAACAGGCACGCAACGCCTCGCGGCAACCGCATCGCCGAGTCCGAGGTGGAGGGACTCACCAGCATCCGCTACGACATCGTAAGCCTGCTGGTGACGGGCTCCGAGAGGGCCCTCCTGCGCCGCCACAAGAACGTTCTCAACGACGGGAGGTAGGCCCCAAAGCGGCTGCCCCGGGCCTTCGGGCATAGTGCGGGGCGACTACTTCGGCATCAGTGGGGCCTGAAAAACCTGGACCTTTCTCATGACCCTCGTGGGCATAGCCGAGGTCTTTTCCGGGTCAGTCGGGATCGCGGCAGACCATATCCTCCATCGAGCGCGGTGACTACAACCCCACAATCAGGCTCTGCCGCGCCATCTGCAAGGTCCTCGACCGAACGCTGGACGAGCTCTTCTGGGAGGACTAGCCGTTTTTTGGCCGGGAAGTCGGTGACATGTCCCACTATGCATCGACTAAGGCCGAGGTGACTTCCTCGTAAACAGTCTCGGTCTGCGCCGTGTCGCTCGCGCCCAGAAGGTAGGTTGTGCCGCTCCTCGTCCGCACGAGGAGCCAGGGGCCTACCTCGGGGTCCAGGCACACCTTGAGCGATCCGTACGCGTCACTTGAGAAGTTACCTTCGAGGAAGGTTTCACTCGCGCCGCCAAACGTGCGCGTCATCTGGGGAAGTTGGTCAACCAGCTCCACAGACACCACGTCGTCCATGTCAATCTCATAGGTTGTGAACGAGTGGCGTGCCCGAATCGTCTGCTCGCTCAGCTCAAGCGTCACAGGAGCTCCAAATTCCTCCGCCATGAACGCTCCCACCACGGGCAGGCAGAGCAGCAAGCAAGCGAGGGCCACTACAATCGCCTTTCCCGCCGGCCGTGCCAGATTGATCGACGTGTTGATGCCCACACGCTCGTTCACTATGAGCTTGGCATCGTCGGGGTTATAGTAGAAGATGCCAAAGATCCAGTGATCGTCCTCGTCCACGTAGAGACCCTCGCCGCTGGCCTTTGTAAGACGCTCCTGCAGGCTGCGCACGCGCATCTCGGTTGCAAACGCCACGATTCCGAGGACCGTGCAGGGAAGCATCATACCGATAAAGTACAGATTGGTTGAACCCTGGAAGAGGAGCTGCGCCCAGCTCATGAATGCAAAAGACGCCGCCGCGACGAGGAACACCCTCGCCCAGGCGCGCCGGCGTATGCGCGTGAGCGTCTGCGTGAGGGCGGTGTTGTCGTCCACCACCTCGCTGCGATTGCGGTAGCACCAACGGAAGATTGCCCACATCATAAGTACACATGCGGCAAACAACAGGTAGATTACTACGTTGTCACGGTCGAGCAGGACGGGGACCAGGCTCGCCGCGCAGATGAGGACAAACCATATGCTCGAGACGCGCGGGTACGACTGCGCGGCCGCCCCGATATCGGCCACCGTCACGCGCTGGGTCGCGGCGCCTCTGAGCCGCCAGCCGCGCTCGTCCTTCAGGGCCGCGAGCCTGCGGTTGGTGAGCGCGTAGATCACCTCGGGCACGATACAGACCACAAGTATCCAGACGCTCCAGCAGAACATGCTCGACCCGGCCCACGCTCGTACCGTTCCTGTCGCCGCACCGCCAAGTGCCGCAGCCACGAGCACGATAGCGCACGCGAGCTGTAGGCGACGGTAGCTGGTAAGAAGCGCCTTTACCTGCACGTCTTCCCGCGCCTCGCGCGGGAAGGTGACACCGACGACAATGTTCTTCTTGAAGCGCGCGCTGTTCCTGAGCGTCCACCATATGAGGAGTGGAATCCAGCTGCAGGAGAGCCATAGGATAGTCGCAGTGCTCATCATAAACTTCCTTACTTCTAGCGATACGCAATCTCATCCAGCAGGTGCTCGCAAAGCGCGAGAACCTCTTTGCCTGACATCCCACCGGCCACCAGCTCAGCCAGGCGCATCCGCAGCGCGTCCACGATGCCGGAATCGGGGTCTGAGCTGCCATCGGGCTCGCACACGAAGGTGCCACCCCTCCGGTCGCCGCGCACGTGTCCCTCCTGCTTGAGAAGCTGGTAGGCCTTGCTCACCGTCATGGCGTTGACGCCGCACTCCGATGCGAGCGCCCGCACGGTCGGCAGGCGCTCGCCAGACGCAAGCTCGCCTTCGGCGATGCCCCGCACGATCTGATCGCGGATCTGCTGGTAGATGGGTGTTGCGGTTGAGAAATCCAGCTGCAGGAGCATGGTATGAGCCTCCAACGATATCTGTATCGTATGTATTACTCACAATAATACATAACAGACAAAGTTGCAAGCGCAGAGGAAAGCACAGTCCAAGCCGCTTCCGTCATCGCATCATTTTTCATTGTATGATCTGTACCTACAGCAGATCTGCCTTGGAGGAATCGGGATCCGGCCATGTCCTCCCATTAAGAGCTCGTCTTCGACACGAGCACTCAACTCCTCGGTGCAGGAGTTGAACGGATAGTGAGAAGCAGCCCGCGATTTGATCGAGCATACGTCCCGCAAGAGAATTCTTTCCGGACCATCGTCAAGGGCCCCTTTTCGTGCGCCCAAACGCTGCTCCCGCGATGCGCCCGGCGGGACTTCTCAATTTTTTTCATCAAGGGGCGCACATCTTGAGCGAATCATTCGTTGTATTGGATAGAGGAGGTGATCGAGCTTGCCATGAAATGAAGCAAGCAGCCTATCTTGTGCGCACAACGCACGAGATAGGCTCCCTTGCGGGGGATGCCCCGCGCCCTTGGAAAGCCCGGACAACCGTCTGGGCAAGATGAGCTGACCTCGGTGCCTAAGGGGAACCATGGAAAGATTCGACAAGCGTCTGCACGTTCGCGTTGGCAAGGCGGACGTCGAACGCTCACAGACACTAGCAAGCGCACTAACATCACCACATCCGCTCTCGTGAGACTGCTCCTGCAGCTGCCAGCGGAGGACGTCGCGGCACGCCGCCACGTGGTGCTCGACCTCTCCGGCGCCATGCGCGAGGGCGGCATGCTGCTCCTCTCCATGCGCTGGTACCCCGCGACAGGGCTGGACGCGCCCGCCGGGCCGGAGGGCCTCCCCATAGCCCTCAGGCGCGACGGGCTCTGCGTCGTCGTCGCGGACAGCGAGGACATGCCGCAGATTTCCATGGTGACGGTGGACGGCGAGCTCGCGCTCCTGCGCGTGGGAGACGGCCTTGTGGACTGCAACCGCCTCGCATGGGCGTCGCGCGTCGCCAACGGTCTGCCCGTCCAGGCAGTCTCGGCGCATCGCGCGCTCAACATGCTCGTAATCGATGAAGCAGACGGCATCGATGTGGAAGCCGAAGTCTGCCGCCTGATGGGCTTTGACCCTGCAACGTATGCGCTTGTGGAGGGTCTGGCAACGGATTCTACGGATAACGAATCCGAGGAAAGCCGATTCTGAGCGTCATTCCAGCACTTCTGCCATAATGGGAACGGTGCCGCTTCCTACGATCGGCACCCGCAAAGATAAAAACGCAATGCGTACCACACGAGGTGCGCTAGAGCCGGTAGGTAGCCCGGTCGTCTCGCACATGCGAGGTAAGTAACCCTCCCTCCTTGGGTTGTCCGTTCTCTTGCGCAACCACATACAAGGAGGAAATCCATGGAGCGATCCAGCATTACGCTGACCGTCTTGTTCGACGCACCCTTTTGGGTGGGGGTCTTCGAGCGCGTCGAGAACGGCCAGCTTACCGTGGCCAAGGTCACCTTTGGCGCGGAGCCAAAGGACTACGAGGTGCACGACTTTGTGCTCTGGCACTTCTACGAACTCAAGTTTAGCCCTGCGGTAGCCGCAGAAGAGCACCACACCAGTGATAACCCCAAACGCCGCCAACGCTCAGCTCGCAAGCAAATGCAGGAAAAAGGCATAGGCACTAAATCGCAGCAAGCGCTACAGCTGCAGCTTGAGACCACCAAAACAGAGCGTAAGCAGGTTAGCAAAGAACAACGCGAGGCAGAGAAGCAGCGCCAGTTCGACCTCAAGCAACAGAAACGCAAAGAGAAACGTCGAGGGCATTAGACAATAAAAAACCCGCTATTAGCGGGTTTGAAATTCTTATGGTCGCGGGGGCTGGATTTGAACCAACGACCTTCGGGTTATGAGCCCGACGAGCTACCAGACTGCTCCACCCCGCACTATGAAGCGCGTGTTGCGCGAGAAAGAACTATACCGCGCAACACGCACAAAGTCAACCACAACGAGAAGAACTTCTCGCTTAATCGTTATGACGACGACGCTTCACTGCAAATGCCGCCGAAAGAGCTGCGAGACCGCTCGCTGCAAGTGCTGCGATAGCGCCCATAGAAGCCGCATCGCCCATGTACGGAACCGCGGAACTCTTGCCCTTGGAAGGCTTCTTTCCGGGCTTGTTGGGCTTGGGCTGATCGGGGTTGGTCGGATTTTCAGGCGTCGTTGGATCTGCGGCTACCTTATAGGTTGTCTGGATGGTCTCGTCGCCATCTGCAAGGATGGAGTCCTTACCGGCAGGATCCTGAACACCCGACCACGTGAAGGCAAAGTCCTTCTGGTGGTTACCAAGGTTCACGTGAGCCAGGAACGTACCTGAAACCGTACCGGAAACCGAGTAGTTAGTGTCGGTTGCAGCAGTCTCGGGGACCTTATACGCCGGAAGTTCAAGCTCAAGCTTAGGCTGCGTCTCATCGATGATTGCCTTGCGGAGCTCGGCGTAGTTGGTGTACCCGCTCTTAAGCGTCATGGTCAGCGTCACCGTCTTGCCACCGTTGGAAAGCACTGCGCTTGTGACATCAAAGGCGTTCGTGCCCGTCAGCTTGTAATCGGCAACGTTGTCGGTCAGGTAGCCGGCCATCGCGTCGGGAACGGTGAATGTTGTGGTGAAGGTGCACTGAGGTCCAAGGTCGTGAATGCTGATCTGGTCGTAGCGACTTGGATCAATGTTGTACTTCTGCTCAATGGCCTTCATCTGATCCTGGATCGGCGTTGCGTCAAGCTGGGCGGTAAACTTCAGCGTGTCGCCCTTCTTGGCCTCATACACATGATCAGAGGTGGTGTCGCCGTTGATGAGCATATCGGTCTTAACGTCCTTATGCTCGGCCTTTCTGGCAACAATGGTCTGCTCGATGGCAGCTTGGTCGGTGGAGAGAATGCTGCGACCCTCATCGCGCTGCTTGCCGTTCCACGTAAAGTTAAAGAACTTCGTGGTGCCGGCGGGGTTCTGGGCAAAGGACGTAAAGGTACCCGACACCTTGCCTACTGCCGTAAGCTCATCGCCGTTGGAAACCTTGTCGGGGTCAAGCTTGAACCCGTCAACGGTTGCCTTGACGTCGCCATTGGCATCGCCCATGGAGTCAACGGCTGCCTTGAGCTCGGCGTAATTATGAATGTCGCCACCCTTGAGCGCAAAGGTCACGGTTACTTTCTGTCCCTCGACCTTGGTCTCTTTGACCTCGAACTTGTCTCCAAGGCCCTCAACGCTTGCGGAGGCGTTCTCGGGAACCGTCACGCCGTCGGGAAGCGTCAGCTCTGCCTTGAAAGTGCACTGTGTGCTGGAAAGCTTGATGTTCTCGGGGTGTGCCGCATCGTTTGGATACAAGTTCTCAATCTCCTGCATCTTCTCCTGGACGGACTTCATGTTGATAAGGCCGGTCAGCGAGAAGGTCTTGTAACCATCGGCGTCCACCATAAAGGGATTGGGCGAATCCGCCTGGCTTGGACCGTAGAGATCGGAAGGAAGATCAAGCGTTGCTTCAACCTTCTGAACCGTTGGGTCCTCGGTCCACTTGAGATAGAACGTCATGTCTTTCTGGATTGCCGGATCGGCGCCAGGCGTAGTCCAGAACCAGCTCGTATGATCCTTGAAGTTGTATCCGCCGGTGTTGAAGAGCGGCGTGTCATACCACATCAGACGATCACCGGGGATAAAGCCCATGCGCGTTGCGATGCCGTCGGGAGAAAGCTGCTCGCGGATGGTCTTGTCGAGAAGTGCGGAAAGCTTCTGGTCATACAGAGCCTTCTGCTTGACGGTGGCAACTTCGCCACCCAGCTCGTCGGTGGAGATATCAAAGAGCTCGGGGTGCTGCTTAAAGACGCTTGCATCCGCAAACGTACCGCCGTTTGCCGAGAAGCGCACCGTGTACTCGTCCTGCGTGTAGTTGGCCTTGGCATGGAGAACCTTCTCCTGGCTACCAAAGGTTACGGAATCGTTTGCCTGGAAAAGCTTCCCGGCAACGTCGTAGACAGAGCCGTCTTCATGCGTCACGGTCCAGCCGGTAAAGGTCTTGCCAGGAACTTTGAACTCGGGCTTGTTGGTCACCACGTCGTCGTAGCTCTGGAGCGCTCCGCTCGCCTCGGTGGCCTTGATGTTCTGGGTGTAGGTTACGCCGTTGCCGTTGTCGTAGACGATGGTGTGGGCGTCCCACTTGGCATAAACCGTCGTATCCGCGTCAATGGCCGCATCAGCCGAGAAGGGCTTCTCGACATTGTTGGAATCCTTATAGAACCAACCAAGGAACGTTATGCCATTGGGGTCGGTAGGATCCGCAAAAGTGCCGGACGTAACGGCATCATAGCCGGACTTCTCCGGCGTTGCGTCGTCAATCTTGTTGCCGCGCATGACAACGGTGTTCTTGTCGGCACGCGTACCGTCGGCAAAGGTGGCGTTGTTGTTGTTGAGCGTTACGGAAACCTTGGCAAACGGCATCCAAACGTGCTTTTTGCCGTCCGCAGAAGCGTTCTTTACCTTGTAGGTGTAATCGCCGCCTGTCAGAGGCTTTGCGGTAAGCTCGGTCTTTGACGTGTCGGTAAGGGTAAAGAGCATGAGCTTCTCGTTGCCGTGGTCGGCATCGGTCGTAGGAATGGCCTTACCGCTTTGATACGTGTCGTCGTACTTGACGCGGTGCGTACCGCCCATGACCACATATCCGCCGGTAGACTGTCCAAGACCGTTGTCCTGCTCCTCGCCGGCAAGCGTGTCAAAGAGCGAATCGCCCTTGAAAATGAGGTGCGCACCCGCTTGTGCGCCCGCCTGGGCACCGGAGTTGTCCTGGCCGTGGAAGGTTCCGCCGTCCTCAAAGATGGCGGTTCCCGCGTTGACATTAAGACCGCCGTTTGTATCGGACGATGCGTCAACGACAGAGCCGTTGTTCACGCGGAAAGTCACGCCCGAATGACCGATCGTAATGCCCTTTGAGCGCCAATGGCCATTGGCATTCTTGACGGTAAGCTTGGAGTTATTGGTAATGAGTATCTCTCCGGGAGTGGCATCGGAAGGAATGGCCAGGCCGGTCTGCCACTTTACGCCGTTTGCATCGATGGTAAACGTGGAGTTATCCATGGAGAAGGGCGACTTGAAGTAGAACGGAAGGCGAGTTGCGCTGAGATCGGAGTTCACAAGCTTGAAGCCGTTCCATTCGTAAAGCTGCCACTTGCTGCCGGTATAGCGCTGGTCAATCTTGGCATTCTCAATAATGTTGCCCTGGGAATTGTTCATGAACATGCCGTTTGTGATGTCCATGGAAAGGGCGCCGCGAGAAGAACCTTTGAGCGCACCGTTGCTGCCGGCGGGCATATGGAAGGCAAAACCGTTGTTGCCGTATTTGAAAACAAAATGACCGTCGTTAATCTCCGCAGAATCATACAGACGGAAGGTATAGCCGTCGTTGGGAGCGTCGAAGGTAACGGTTGCGCCGGACGCATTCACCTTTGCTGTGCCCTTGAGATCAAAGCCGGCACCGTTGACGGCCTTGATGTTGGTATCACCCGAGAAGTTCAGCGTAACGTTGGTGAGCGTCTGACGGGAAGACAGCGTAAAGTCACCCTGAACGTGAATGGTGGTCACCGAAGGATTTGCGTTTGCAGCGGCAACGGCCTTCTCGATGGTCTTGAATGCCTGCGCCGCAGAGGAACCGTCGTTGGTATCCGCGCCGGTTGCGGAATTAACGTAAAGCTCGGTTGCCGCAAGCGGAGAACGAACGGCAAGCATCGTAAGAGCCGGAGCTGCAGGAGCAGCAGGTGTCGTAGATGTGGCCGTCGGTGTTTCAGAAGCCGTGGGAGCCTCTTGGGTACCCGTAGACTCCGTTGCCACACTCGGGGAAGTTTCCGTTGCAGACCCCCCCTCCGTCGATGCCGATGCGAAAGGTGCGGAGGCGCCCTCCGTCGTCGAACTTGCGGCGGGTGCCGTTGCGGCAGATGTTTCTGCTACGCTGGTCTGCTCGCCAAGCGCTACTGCCGGAAACGATGCGGTAGCCAGCGAGAGCGAAAGCAAACCCGAAAGAACCAGACGCGATGTCTTGTGATCTTCCTTCATGTTTTGACTCCTCTTCTGTATATATCGATAAGTTATTTGCTATAGCGCCAATAATCCATGGTCTAGTATAGCGAAAAACCACGGCGTAAACCCGTCATTTAGATTTTGATGAAAAAATCTATGCCTAAAAAATCGGTAACCGGCTCAAAGAAACCGATTACCGATATATCTGATGGAATTTTAGCGCGATGTTACTGCAGGCTCTCAAGCATCTTCTTCATCTCTGCCTGCACGGCCTGCGTGGTATTGGAGCCGATCACGCGCGAAGCAATTTGCTTGAGCGCATAACGCGCATTTTCCATAACAACCGCAGTCCCCGCATAGCGAAGCATGGCGTAGTCGTTCATGGAGTCACCGAAGGCGAGAATTTCGTCTCGCTTGAAACCATAGTATTGCCGAATCTGCTCAAGGCCCGTTGCCTTGTTGACCCCGCGTGGCACCACGTCGATCCACGTATCACCCGATGGCATAAACGAGAAACGCTCTCCCAGCTCGCGCTCAAGAATCATGGCCATATCCATGGATTTGACGCGAGTATCGCAGCAAACCGCGGCCTTAATGACACTGACGTCCGGCGAGGGAGGATCAAACACACGCTCCGCATTTGGAAGATCTTTGTCGAGTTCACGCACGAATGCGGAGTAGTCATCCAGAAGATAGGTGTGATCGCGGTCATATACCACAAGATGCACGCAATCAAATTCCTGGGAGAATGCAAAGAGCTTCTTGATGGCAGCCGTGGAAAACACCTCACGATCGAGCACGATATCATCGGCGTACACCTGCGTGCCAAGCGACGCAACGTAATCTATCTCATGGGCAACCGGCTCAAACATCCAGCGCAAAGTGTCGTAGCGACGACCGGACGAAGCCACAAAGTGGATGCCCTTCTCGTGAAGTGCATGAATGAGTTCAAACGTCTCGGGCGGGACATTTCCAAACTCGTCAAGAAGCGTACCGTCCATGTCTGATGCAATGAGCCTAATCATTTTTACTCCCCCATCAAAAATCGAGGCATCTCCCCTGCCTTGGTAGCGCGAGTGATCTCCTCAAGCGCGCATGCAACGCCGTCGTCTTCCGAGGCTCCTACCACGTAATTTGCGGTACGGAGCACCTCCGGTGTTGCATTGGCAACCGCAACCGAGTACGGAACTTTTTTGAGGATCTCAAGATCATTCTCGGCGTCACCAAAAATAACAACTTCATCGTAGCCGAAGCCGGTTGCCTTGAGAAGAACTTCTAGGCCGGATGCCTTGGAAACGCCTTTTGGCAAAACATCGAACCAATTTGGCACCGGACTCACCAAATCAATGGCGGGGCACGCCTGAGCAATAATCCGACGTGTCCGCTCCATCTCTTTTGGGCCACCCATACACGCAATGGTTGCGGCTACAAAATCAATGTCGGGAACCTCGGGCACAATGGCGCCGTTAAACGTGAAGCGCTTCTCGCAAAAAGCCAGGTCATCCGGATTGATGTCTCCGATGGCATACGCGGGGTTCAAAAGATTGGTCTCAAGGGGATAACACACCAAGAACTTATCGGCCTCATCGAGCAGTGCCCGGTGCACTCCGCACAACACGTCGTGCGGAATGATTGTCTGCGAAACGTAGGTTCCCCGCACGCGAATACGCTTGCCGGTTGAAATGATGCCCGTCTGAAAGCAAGCCTCATCCATGGCAAAAAGGCGCATAAGCTCAACGTAGTCGCGCCCCGTATCGGGGCCAAAAAGTACTCCGGTATCGAGAAGATCGTGAATCGCCGCTCTTGTACGCGCGGACGGATGCCTGTTGCCAAACGGAATGAGCGTATTATCCATATCAGAAAGAACAAGCTTAATCACCGGTAACCCCTTTGGCATAAACACACAAACGGCATGAGCACCTACAGTGTAGACCCATGCGCCAAAACATCAAAACGATCGATGCGCAGAAGCACCTGATCCAGACCAATGATTCCCGACAGAGTGGTTACCGGCTCGTTGTCAATCCAGATTGACAGATTCCTGAACCCGGCACCCTTGCGAGCTCCCGACCATTCCATATGCTCGATGTTTGAATACTGCACGGTAATGTCCGGACCAACAAACGGGGTGACGATCATTTCCTCGTCAAAAAGTTGGACTTTATAGCGGGACAACAAAAACCACGCCACAAACATAACCATCGTGAAACTTGCAAAAAACGCCATGACCACAAACGGATCCGCCGAAAAAACTCCCCAGGTACAAAAAGCCCCGAGCGAAATGCCCATGATGGCCATAAGCGTCATGTCAATAACAAGTGATCGCGTAAGAGATGCAGGGACGACATAGGTATCGTGATGGCTATGTCGCCTCTCCGAAAGGCCCGCGTTGCTCACCCGTTCCATAAGTGCGGCCACAATTGGTGCTGCAATGATGACAAGCGCAAGAATTATGGTTTGCACGGCAACGCTTCCTTTCTCTTCTCAGGGGTAGTTACCTTTTGTTAATCAGTCTACCCGTTTGTTGGAAAAAAGAACAAACACTTACTGAAATTATGCTACACCCTCGCTCCTCCATGCTTGAACAGGAAGAACGAGGGCGTGAACGGTACATAATACGCTGTGAATGACATCTTCATAACGCTCACGGCTAAATTACTACCGTTCATAGGAAGATGCCCTTAAAGAAAGGTTGTCTTGGCTAACCCTGGCAGTCGGCAAATTTAGCCACCAGCGCTACCAGCAGATCGACGGTAACCTCCATACTCGGAACCGGGATAAACTCGCGGATGGAATGTGCGTTATATCCACCCGTCGCAATATTGGGACAGGGCAGTCCGCGGAACGTCAGCTGCGCTCCGTCGGTTCCTCCGCGTGCGGGTACGGGATTCGGCTCAATGCCTACCTCGCGATTTGCCGCAAGTGCATAGTCGATGAGGAATTCGTATCCCTTGAACTTCTCCGCCATGTTGCGATACTGCTGATGAATCTCAACGCGCACGGTATTCTCGCCATATCGCGTATTGAGGAAGGCGGCGATATCACGTAGGGTCTGCTCGCGACGATCAAAAATATCCGAGTCAAAATCGCGGATGATGTAGGAAAGTTTGACCTTGGAGGCAGATCCTTCGATGTTGATGGGGTGGTAGAAGCCCTCGCGACCCTCGGTGTGTTCGGGGCGCTCAAAGGCGGGCACCATCTGCTGGAACTCGGATGCCACGGTAATGGCGTTGACCATAACGTCCTTGGCACTACCCGGATGCACCATCACGCCGGTAAACGTGATGTCTGCCTGCGATGCCGTAAAGCACTCATAATTGAACTCGCCGAGCGCCTCGCCGTCTACCGTGTAGCCGTATGCCGCACCAAGCTTTTCAAGGTCGAGCAGAGCTGCGCCGTGGCCAATCTCCTCGTCCGGAACAAAGGCGATTTTGAGCGTTGGGTGCTTGAGCTCAGGGTTGTCGGACAGACGCTTGAGTAACGCGCAGATTTCAGCCACGCCCGCTTTATCGTCGGCCGAAAGCAACGTGGTGCCGTCGGAGCAAACGATGTCCATGCCAACGAACTTCTCCAGGTCAGGAACCTGCTCCGGGGTGGTTTCGATCTTCTCGCCCGCAACAACCCCTGCTACCAAATTACCGCCCTCGTAGTGGACGATATGGGGCTTGATGCCCGCAGCGGGTGCGTCAATCACGGAATCAAGGTGCGAGCAGAGCATCAGTGCAGGCGCACTTTGAGCGTCCGGTGACGCGGGAAACGTTCCCGTTACATATGCGTGCTCGTCAACGGTAACATCCGTGCAACCGAGCGACGTAAGCTCTTCTCCCAGGTAACGGGCCATCTCATGCTGGCGAGGCGTTGAGGGAGTAACGTCGTCATGCTCGGGATCGGACTGCGAGTCAATCTGCACGTAGCGCATAAAGCGCTCTACGACATCAGGCAGTGGTTTGGATTCGTATTCAGACATATGGTCTCCATTCATCTCTGTTGCCACTTCACTATATACTAAAGACATACCAAACCGGCACGTCTTACTGCCCTACGCAGCCGCATTGTTTGTGAGGATATATGGACATCACTACCGTAGCAAAACTAGCAGGAGTTTCTCGCGCTACCGTATCGCGCTACCTCAACGACGGATATGTCTCTGACGAGAAGCGCCGTGCCATTGCACGTGTCATAAAAGAAACCGGCTACATCCCCTCCCGACAAGCAAAGATCCTCCGTACCGGAAAGACGAATCTCATTGGGGTCATCATTCCGAAAATTAACTCGGCATCGGTATCCCGTATGGTCGCCGGCCTCTCCTCGGTGTTCAACGAATCCCAGTATCAGATGCTTTTGGCAAATACCGATAACCACGAAAACAAAGAGATTGATTACCTGCGTGTTTTTACCGAAAAAGATCGTGTTGACGGCATTATTTTGGTTGGAACAATTCTGACACCGGAGCACGAGCGCGCCTTGAAGAATCTCCAGATTCCGCTGATTGTCCTTGGACAGGCGTTCGACGGATTTTCCTGTGTGTATCACGACGACTACCACGCCGTACGCGAAATTACCTCCCACATACTCAACCGCGGAACCAAGCCTGCCTACATTGGAGTGACCGAGCTTGATATCGCAGCAGGTCAAAGCCGGCACACGGGGTTCTTGGACGCATGTGCCGAGAAGAATCTCGAAGTACCCAAAAAAGCACAGATGGAATCTGATTTCTCCGTTGACGCAGCCTATCTCGCCTGCGAACGGTTGCTTGATGTTTATCCCGAAGTGGACACCATCGTCTGCGCAAGCGATTCAATCGCCTTTGGCACCATTACGTGCCTCAGAGAATTTGGACGAAGCGTTCCCGAAGACGTGCAGGTTACCGGCGTTGGAGACTCCGATCTCTCCAAAGTTATTACTCCGTCGCTTACCACCATACATCACCACTACAAGACCTCCGGCATGGAGGCCGCCAAGATGCTTATCGGAGCCATGGACAAAGAAGACACGATCGTCCGCGATATTCGAATGGGATACGAACTTCTTTTGCGAAATTCAACTCGTTAAAGTGCGCCCACATATAGCCCTCTTTGCAGGCATCTGTTTCGGTGGGCTATCAAAGCTTTTATCATATTGATTTCCGATATGAGAACGATTTCATAAATATAAGAAAGTACTATGAAAAACGCTCAGTATTTGTTATATTTTAACTATGGGAACGATTCCATATATTGTTCAACCAAGGAGGCTCGCATGGCACTTGATCACGCAGAGGCGGCACGGCAAATCTTGGAGGCGGTCGGTGGAGCAGACAACATCGTTTCTGCCGCTCACTGTGCAACCCGTCTTCGCCTTGTTGTCGCAGACGATTCAAAGGTAAACAAGGAAGCCGTCGACAACGCTGTCGGAGCTAAAGGCAGCTTTCAAGCGGCAGGTCAGCTCCAGGTTATTTATGGAACCGGCACCGTCAATAAAGTCTTTGATGAGTTTGTAGCGCAAGGACACATTTCCGCTTCATCAAAAGACACTGCAAAAGAAGCGGCCATGGCAAAGGCAAATCCGTTCCAACGTGCCGTTAAGGCTCTGGGTGATGTCTTTGTTCCCATCATCCCCGCTATCGTTGCATCCGGACTTCTCATGGGCCTCACCGAAGGCATCAACAATGCCATGGGCGGCGCCCTTGAAACAAACAGCTGGTACATTCTCATCCATACGTTCTCAAACGCGTCCTTCGTATTTCTCCAGATTCTCATCGGCTTCTCTGCCGCCCGCGTCTTTGGAGGTAACGAGTTTCTCGGCGGCGTTATAGGCATGATCATGAACCACACGGCTCTTATGAATGCCTGGAGCATCCCGGGAGCCGTGCAACAGCTCGGCGACACCGCGTACCAGATCGTTGGATCGCAGTCGGCGGCACAATGGCTCTCCTCGGCAACCGGCACCGCCGTAGATGCAGCCCATGCCACCGCAAGCGCCATCATGGCAGCAGGCGGCATTCCGCAGGTGCAGCTCTTCGGCTTCTATAACGTTACTCTGCAAGGGTACCAGGGACACGTTATCCCCGTGGTCATCGCAGTCTTCATCATGTGCATGCTGGAGAAATGGCTCCACAAGCATGTACCCGATATGCTTGATCTCTTCGTAACTCCTCTCGTTACCGTACTGGTAACCGGTGTCCTTACTCTTACGGTTATCGGCCCGCTCTTCTCTTGGATTGAAAACGGCGTCATGATCGGCTTCCAGTTCCTGCTTGCCATACCCTTTGGCCTCGGCGGAGCATTGGTCGGTGCCATCTATCCCGCAACCGTTGTCCTTGGCGTACATCACATGTTCAATGCCCTTGAGGCAACCCTCATTGCCAATACCGGAATCGACAACTTCAATCCCATTATCTCCTGCTGCAACGTGGCACAGGGCGCTGCCTGTCTCGCAGTCTTTGTGAAGACCCGCAGCATGAAGAAAAAGGAGCTTGCACTCCCCTCCGGTATCTCCGGCTTCCTCGGCATCACTGAGCCGGCTATCTACGGTGTCAACCTCCCCAGCATGAAGCCGTTTATCGCCGCTATGATTGGCGGAGCCGTTGGCGGAGCACTTGTCTCCATTCTTGGCGTTGTTTCCATCGCATACGGCATCACGGGTATCTTTGGCTTCCTCATCACTACGGGACACTCCGTGGCATACGCCATCTGCATTCTTGTGGCCGCAGTCATAGCATTTGCAATTACCTGGACCCTTTACAAGGACGCAGAAGATATCACTCAGACCAAAGAAGAGCAACAACCCAATATCGAGAAGGTCGTTGCCACAACAGCCGCTACGGCAAAGCAAACCGCTGCCGTTGCCACTTCGGTCGCCGAAAGCAACCAGGGCGTTGTCCCATCTGCAGGTGCTGGCACAATTGCTGCGCCCATGTCCGGCAAGGCCATCGCCATGACGGAAGTTTCCGATCCCGTCTTTGCCTCTGAAGCCATGGGCAAAGGAGCTGCCATTGAGCCTACCGAGGGCAAGGTCTTCTCACCCGTTGACGGCTCGATTACCATGGTCGCCGAAACCGGACACGCCGTCGGTCTGCTTTCAGACAGCGGGACGGAAGTGCTCATTCACATCGGCATTGACACCGTCACGCTTAAGGGTGCCCCGTTTACCGTCAAATGCGCAGCCGGCGATAAGGTCAAGAAGGGTGCGCTGCTTATGGACGTGGACCTTGGCGCCATCAAGGCAGCCAATCTGCCAACCACAACCATGGTCGTCATTACCAACACCGACGACTACGACTCCGTGGAAGGCAAGACAGGATCCGATGTCAAGGCCGGAGATACGCTCATCAGCGTTTCATAGCTCACTGACCGGTCGTTTCGTAACTGAAGGGTAAAGGGATTATCTATGTTTTCCGTCACAGCCTTAGGCGAGCTGCTTATTGACTTCACCGACGCGGGTATCTCTGCGGCCGGACAGAAGCTCTTTGAACGCAATCCCGGAGGTGCACCTGCAAACGTGCTGGTAGCGCTTGAGCGTCTTGGCAAGAGCACGGCATTTATCGGCAAAGTGGGAGCCGACATGCATGGAGATTTTCTTCGCGCCACTCTTGTCGCCGCCGACGTTAACTGTGATGGCCTTATTACCGATCCCAACTACTTCACCACTCTCGCATTTGTGGCGCTGTCCGAAGAGGGAGAGCGAACGTTTTCCTTTGCACGTAAACCGGGCGCGGACACGCGTCTTACTCCGGAAGAAATTCGCACGGACATTATCGAGAAGAGCCGCGTGTTTCACGTAGGGTCGCTCTCCCTCACCGATGAACCCGCGCGCAGCGCCACCATTGCCGCCCTGAAAGCGGCAAAAAACGCCGGTTGTATCCTTTCGTACGATCCAAATTACCGCGCAAGCCTCTGGGACAATCCGGAGGTGGCAAGCGCACAGATGCAATCCATTGTCGAATACATGGACCTCGTTAAGATTAACGAGGAAGAAACCACTTTGCTCACCGGGCATGATGACCCTGCTCAAGCTGCTGAGGCACTTCTCGCCAAGGGGGTGAAGGTGGCCTGCGTAACGCTCGGTGGAGAAGGAGTACTCGTGGCCACCAAAGAGGGTGTTGCGATGGTTCCCGCTTTCACCGTTGAGGCGGTTGACACCACCGGGGCAGGCGATTCATTTTGGGGCGGTTTCTTGTGTGCGCTCTTGGACAGTGGAGCCGATGTTGCGGACATCTCGCTTGAAGATGTTAAGGCGTGTGCGCGGTTTGGAAACGCCGTGGCATCGTTGTGTGTCAGAAGGCGCGGAGGCATTCCCGCAATGCCCACTCTTGATGAAGTCGAAAGCGTTCTTTCCTAACATGTTCTGTCAGAAAGCTGTTTGAAGCGTTCTTTCCTAAAAACCTTTTTCTTGTAGAGAAAAGAGAGATGTCGGTATGGCAATGCTCATTAACCTTGACGCAAAGCATAATTGGCGCTTGAAATATCACCTGCAAGCACCAAACGGCAATATAACCGATCCAAACGGACTCTGCTATTTTAAGGGTCTCTACCACGTCTTTCATCAGTATGTCCCCCGCTGGCCCAAACGCGGCCACGGCTGGGGACACTGGACAAGCCCCGATCTCATTACCTGGACATTTCACGGCGGCGCCATTATGCCTGATTGCGAGCTTGATGCGAACGGATCATACTCCGGCAGCGCGCTTATCAAAGACGGCAAAATGTGGTGCTACTACACGGGCAACTTCCTTGAGGAAGGCGACCACGACTACGACTATTCCGGCCGTCGTGCCAACGAAACCCTCACCGTCACCGAAGACGGTCTGAACTTTGGCCCAAAGGAGCTGGTGCTTGGTAATGCCGGCTATCCTGCCTACTGCTCAAACCACGTCCGCGATCCCAAAGTCTGGGAACAGGACGGCGCGCTCCACATGCTCTTAGGCGCCCGCACCATGGATGACCACGGCTGCGTGTTGCTGTACCGCTCCGACGATGGTCATGCGTGGACGATGGAAGGCAGCTGCACGTCTCTCTCCAAAGAGGCCTTTGGCTATATGTGGGAGTGCCCGAATCTGGTTCAGCTTGACGGACGCGAATTCCTTTTTGTCTGCCCGCAAGGCAAATCAAAAGAGGACCTGCGTTTCCAAAATATCCACAACTCAGGATACTTTGCCCTCGAAGGAAAGCTCATTGACCTTATGGCGGGCGACAAGGACCTCATGGATGCAGAGTCCCCGTATCGCTGCATCGATGAACGTACCTTTATTGAACTTGACTATGGCTTTGATTTCTACGCGCCGCAAGTCTTTACGGATGAAAAAGGACGCTCATTGCTGATCGGCTGGGTTGGCGTACCTGACATTGAATTTCAGTATGACGTTCCCACACGTGAATGGGCCCACACCGTTACCATGCCGCGTGTACTTTCGCTCAACGAGGCCGGTCGCGTATGCCAATGGCCCGTGGAAGAGATGGATGCGCTCCATGGCAAAGCCGTCTCCTTTACCGCGGAAGCCGCACATGGAGCCTCCGGCTTTGTGGGCTCTTCCAGCTACGACATGTTTACGATGGACGGTGCCTGCGGCGCGTCGTTTGCCGGCGGAACCTGCGACGTTCGTATCGACAACATTCAAGGCGAAGGTCGCCTCCTGCTGAACGCGGATCTTGAGTTCGTCGTACATGGAGATACGGCTGAGCTCGTGTTTTTAGGACCTGCAGGTCGTTTCCGCACGCTGCGACGCCTTCCGCTCTCGGCACTTTCGGCGGGAAAGATTGAAGACATCCGTCTCACGGTTGACACATCCGTCGTCGAGCTGTTTGTTAATGGCGGAGAAGTCACTCTCACCACCCGCTGGTTCCCCATGGATATTGACACCCTCCATGTAACGTCGACCTTCTCGGCACACCACGGCGGATACGAAATGGGCGGCTACCAATTCAAAAATTGTTGATTTTTAGATTTGTAAGCGAGAAGTGCCACGATACGCGGGGTGTGTCGTGGCACTTTTGTGCAAAAATTATGTGCGCATTGCACGCGATGCAATATTCGCTAATATGCTGTGTTCGGCATACCGTCACCACCAAAGGAGCATGATGTCCACATCGTTTTGGAACCCGCGCCTGCATCTTCAACCTCGCAACGGTTGGCTCAATGACCCCAACGGTCTTTGCGAGTTCAACGGCTCCTACCATGCCTTCTACCAATACGCTCCCGAATGGCCCAAAGACGAACTCAAGCACTGGGGACACTGCACCAGTAAGGATCTCTTGCACTGGAGCGATCAAGGCATTGCGCTCTCCCCTGATATTAATGAGGACCAAAACGGTGTGTTCTCCGGCTCGGCATGGATTGACCACGGTGCATCTCCTGACGGCAAAGATCTCATGCGGGTCTTCTATACGGGTAATGTCGTCGACACCACGATAGACGAGCGAATCGACGAAGGCAGAGAAGCCAACGAAATTATGGTCACCAGCGAAGACGGTGTGCATTTCTCCGAAAAAAAGGTACTCTTGCGCAATAGAGACTATCCCCAAACTTGCACCTTACACGTCAGAGACCCCAAGGTCTGGGAACAGGACGGTGTCCTTCACATGTTGCTGGGCGCCCGTGAGCGCGGAGTAAATGACACGCCAAACATCGATGAGCGCGGCGATTTTGGTTGCGTTTTGGTGTACGACTCCAACGACTCGGGAGAAAGCTGGAAACTGCGCACCACCATCCGACCCGTGAACGCCAAAGGAAACCCTCACCCCTTTGGATACATGTGGGAATGTCCCAATCTTTGCCGTTTGGGCGGCTATGAATTTCTCGCGGTTTGCCCCCAGGGCCTTCCTTCAAAAACATTCCGCTGGCATAACATGTGGCAGGCGGGATACTTCCCTCTTCCACAAGGCGAGAAGATCATCGATGCCACAACCGTCAACGTTGACAGCTTTACCGAATGGGATTGCGGCTTTGATTTTTATGCGCCTCAGATCTTTGAGGATGGACGCGGCCGCACCATCTCCATTGGCTGGATGGGCACATTTGATGCGAGCTACACAAGCACTCCTGAAGGTATGGATCGCTGCCATGTTATGACACTCCCTCGTGAGATTTATGCGGACGAGAAGGGCACGCTGCACCAGGTTCCCGTCCGAGAACTGAAAGAACGCCGGAAAGCAGCCCTGTCTCTCAAAAACGACACCACTCTTGAATTAAACGAACTTCTCGCTGACATTGAGCTTACGGATATCCGTACAACCGCAGGTCGCCTTATGCTCAATGAAGTACTTGCCATCTCTTTTGAGCACGGAACGTTTGGCATTCATTTTGCCGATACCGCTGCAGGAAAAGAGGCAGCAGCCGGCAGAAGCGAACGATTTATCCGCCTTGAAACCCTGCGCAATATCCGTATTGTTGTTGATGCAAGCTGCGTTGAAGTCTACGCCAATGACGGCGTGGAAGTATTTTCTACCCGTTGGTTCCCTGCAGAGAATAAGCTACGAATTCGTTCAAACTTTGATGTATCAAGCGCTTCCGTCTATCCGCTTGAACCCTAGTTTTGCGTAACGAGCTCGCCTGTCTCCGCGGCTTCCACAGTTCCCATAGATGGATCCTCCCCGGCTTCCGCTGATGAGTCCGCTGTATCCACAAATGGATTCTCCGCAACTTCCGCGGATGGGTCCTTCGCGGCTTCCACGGGTGTTTCCTCTGCGTCCACGGACTTCTCTCCATCGGCAGACCCGTCCTGCAGGAACGTAATGGTAAATACCGACCCTTGCGGCTCATTCGCATCTACTGCAATGAAAGCGCCATGTCGTTTCAAAATGGCTTTCACGAGAGAAAGACCGATACCTGCGCCACCAAATTCCCGTGAGCGGGACTTATTTACCCGATAGAACGGCTCAAATATAAGCTCTCGCGCCTCGGGAGCAATGCCTACCCCCGTATCCGCAATTTTTACCATACCTGCCGTATCCTGATTTTTCAGGTCAATGCTTATCGATCCTTCTTTTTCGTTATAACGAATGGCATTTTCCACCAGGTTGTAGAAGGCGCGATATAAAAGACTGGCGTTTCCTCGTACGGTAAGAGGCTCTATATCAGTATGGATTTTAACCGCATGCTCATGGGCAACCGGCTCAAGATCCTTCACTACCGTTTTGATTACCGAATCAAGCGAGACGTCTTCGACTTCCGGCAGCTCTCCTGTCTCGGTAAGCTCCAAAAGATTGGAAATAAGAGAAGAAAGCCGATCCACGTACGTTTCCATCGTCTGCACAAGCTCGTCATATTCTTTCTGCTCGCGCTCTTTCTTCTTGAATACGTCAAGCCTCGTACGAAGCACCGCAAGTGGCGTTCTCAGCTCATGAGCCGCGCTCACCGAAAAACGGCTCTGCATTGCAAATGCTTCGCTCAGCTGGCCGGTCATTTGATTAAACGACTTAACCAGCTCCTGGATCTCTTCGCCACCGCTTTCAACCTCAATGGGGCGAGAAAGGCTGTCTGGAGCAAGCTCACGCATATGAGAAGAAAGTTGCTTAATCGGCTTGGTGTAATGACCTGCTAAAAGGTAAGCGGCACAGCTCCCCGCAATAATCACGAAAACCAAAATGACCAAAGCATCAGACAAGATTGAGCGCTCAATGCCGGCCACGTCCAAGACAATGGAGAGTCCTCCTTGCCTCAGCGAGTTTGCCGCCGCAACTTCAAGCAACTGCGCTGTTGAACGGTATACAAGCCACGTTAAAATAACACAGCAACAGCCGAGAAGGGCCACCATCAGAAGCGTCAGTTGTCCCCGAACCGACCGCAGCGGTTTCATAACCTTCTCACTCATCTTTATCATCACTGTCCTCCTTGAGGTAATAGCCCTCTCCTACCTTGTTAGAAATTGGGTCATACCCAAGTACTTCTCGCAATTTTTTTCTTACGGAAAAAATATGAACTCGCACGGAATTGCTGAAGGGATCTACGTTGCTGTCCCATGCGTGTGACAGCAACTCTTCACTGCTTACCACGGTACCTGCGTGTCGCATGAGATATTCAAGTATTGCCATTTCTTTTTTGGTCAGATTGACCTCGGAGCCCTTGGCAAAAACTTGTCGAGATGCCGTGTCCAGTCGGAGCTCTCCCGATACGAGAGACGTCTCTCCGTGCGTGTATTCGCGCCGCAAAAGATTGCGAATACGTGCTTCAAGCTCACCAAACGCAAACGGCTTTACAAGATAGTCATCGGCTCCCGCATCCAAACCAACAATACGGTCAGCCACCGACGAGCGGGCGGAAAGGATAAGCACCTTCGTTTCCGAATGCTCCCGGCGAAGTGTGCGCAAAAGATCCAAGCCATCAACGCCCGGAAGATTGAGATCGAGCAAAATAAGGTCGTACTGCTCAATCTGGGCCATTTCAAGCGCTTCCGTTCCGTTGTCGATAAGATCAACGTAATAGCCGTCGATCTCAAGTCCTTCTCCAATGGACGTAAGGAGTTCACGCTCGTCTTCTACCACAAGGATCTTCAAATCTTCCCTCCACGCACGCATTATTTGTGCCGCAGCTTTGCCGCAGCCATACCACGGACGGCTCAACCATGCCGCGGCTGACAAATCATCCCAAACTCTTGGGAGCTTTTAAGATTGCGCCGTGAGCCGAGAATCCTTAGGTTCCCGACTCAGGCGCAATTAAAGCCTTCCACATACTAACCGATTACAGAGTGTGTCGCAGGCATTCCAAGTCGCAAGGCGACACACCTTTCATGGTTACTTACTCTGAGCGAGTGCCTGCTCAACACGCTTTTGCAGCTCGCTGCCATCGAGCTTTTCAGCACCGCCGGTAATGGGATCGCCTACGAGCTTACCGTTCTGGTCGATAACCATTGTTGTGGGGAATGCCGTCAGACCCTCAATGACTTTGCCTCCCTCGCTCTTGGGATCAAGAGCGACATTGCCATACGTTACGCCCTGCTTCGTAAGGATGTTCTGGGCTTCCTTCTTGGCATCGTCGGTATACGCTGCCTCGGCATTTACGCCCAAGACGTTCACGCCCTTATCCTTGTACTTATCGGCAAGCTCCTGAAGCATTGGCATTTCCTTTATGCAGCCTGCGCAACCGTTGAACCAGAACGACAAGACGGTAACCTTGTTCTTCTTGAAGGTCTCGTTGTCGTACGTTGCTCCGGAAGAAATGTCGGTTGCCTTAAACATGGGGAACGTATCTCCGCCTTTCAGGTGCATCTTAGATGCTGCCTCAGGTGGAACATCGGACGAGCTGGTTTGCTGCTGTTCAGAAGTTGAAGCTGACGGAGCCTCTCCCGAGTCCTTTTTGGCATTTGCATTACAGCCGGCCAGGGCAAATACCATAAGCACTCCCAACACGTACACCAAAGGTTTCATCGCAAACTTCTTCATGCTAAATTCCTTTCTAACGTTCTCTTCTTCATGTCCTACATATCTGTAGTACTTCCTATATGATTTCCGACCTACTTGGACGGCTCATATCTTTACTTGTGTTGCACGGCCTTCGCTGTGGTCTTTGCCGTCGTATCCGCCGCAGTCTTCGTATTCATTGCAGCCTTCGTACCCACTGCGGCCTTCGTGCCCGCCGCAGTCTTTGCCTTTGCAACCTTTTCTGACTTTGCAATCTCGCGATTGATCAGCATAAGCTTGGAATCGATTGCGTGTACCGGGCAGGCCTTGATGCATTCTCCACACCGGATACATTCAAGCGAAGCGTTGTTTTTGGTAATATCCACGTCCATCTTGCAGGTACGGGCACACTTTCCACACTTGATGCAGGCGTCTTTATCAACGCGATACTGCAAGATGGAAATTCGATTGAACAGTGAATAAAAGGCACCCAGCGGGCAGATCCACTTGCAGAACGGACGATAAAACATGATGCTCAAAAGCACGATTGTTGCCAAAATACTGAACTTCATCGTAAACAGTGTGCCAAGCGCCGCTTTGATACTCGAATCCGCAAGCGAGAGAGGAATTGCTCCCTCAAGTATGCCTTGCGGGCATACGTACTTGCAAAAATAAGGATCTCCCATGCCCACGGCGTTTTGCAGCAATGCTGGAAGCGCCCAAACCATCACGATCAAAATGCCATATTTCACATACCGCAGCCATTTGAGCTTTTTGGTGCTGAACTTCTTGGGAAACGGAATCTTGTTGAGCAAATCCTGTACCCAGCCAAACGGACAAAGAAAACCGCAGACAAACCTACCCAGCAAGGTTCCGATCAAAATCAAAATGCCGGTAATGTAATACGAAAAGCTAAACTTTGAGGATCCCACGACCGCCTGGAACGCTCCTATGGGGCAGGCACCCGTTGCCGCGGGGCAGGAATAACAATTCAGTCCTGGTACGCAAACCGACTTTGCCGAGCCGGTGTAGATGGTTCCTTTTATAAAATTGGGAATGTGAGGGTTGGTAAGGAAGGCCGCGCACGCCTGTACAACCCCTCTTCTACTGATAAACCCCCATACGCGCTTACCGAGGGCCCGCGCTCCCGTACATACCTTATTCACGGGCGCACCTACCCAATACCCACACACTCAAGGCAAATTCTTACCGCTTTTGTGAAAACGGTCTGAACCTCACCTCGAGAGGCTCCGTACACCACGAATATGCCACCCAAAACCAAAAACATGATTGGCACAAATCGAAAGCGACAATTTCTGACACACGCAAGTTTTGATTTCATATGCTCTCCCTTCTCCTGTGTTAACCAGTACAACAGAAGGGGTGTTAAATCATTGTTAAGTAACCGAAAAAACTTTGATATACAAAGCGAGAAGCCGCAATGACATCCTCTGGTGCACGTAAAAACCCTCATATCCGAAATGAATACGAGGGTCTGATCTGTCATTTCATGCGATCTACACAGACAGCTTTGTGTTCGCAGCAACGTCACACTTGCCGCGTCGTCTGCCTCCTGTACTCACCACGACTAGCTCGGACCGTGAAACCGCTTGGAGCCGCGCGCCGCATGCAACGCATGCTTACAGCCGTTTACCAACCTTAACCAAATCCTTAGCCTGAGCACAAACGGCATCTAGATCTTCGTCGGAAGGAATCCAACGGGCAGTGGCATGGTAAACTCTGCTGCCTTGAGCTCAGTCTGAATTATCTTTGGTCCAAGTGGAGCCCAGCCGTAAGAGCCAAACGCAAAGCCAATACGGTGATCGTTCTTCGGAGAAAGGCCAATCATATAGGTTAGGAATGAAGAAACAGTAGGAAGAACTTAGAGTTCAGCATAGGCGAACCGACGCAGACATACTTAAAATCCAAGAAGTGATACATAACGTTGGAAATGTGAGTCTCTTTGAGGCCGATGAACTGGAGCAATAATATTGATGTTCTCCAGACCAATACTCTTAACTGCAGTAACAGCAGAGTCAGCCTGACGGCCGTAAGGAAGAACAATATTTGCATAGTACTTGCGAGTCTGCTTCATAACCTCGCAATAGTCTGACTCGTCTTCAAAGCGAGTGCTTGGAGCATAATGCTGACCAAACGCATCGTTGGAGAAGAGAATCTCATCGTAGTCGGAATAAGTAACCATGTTGTCTAGCCAGTGGGCCATTGGGATCTGTACGAAGGTCAGGGTGTACTTACCACTGTTGAACGTATCGCCCGTCTTTACGCCGTTGACGTTGATATTCTCGCCATAGAAAGCCTTGAGCTCCTTGACGCCCTGAGGTGCGCTGCGTAGACCTCAGCGTTTGGTGCAAGCTCCAGAATGTGAGGAACACTGCCGGAGTGGTCCATCTCTATGTGGTTGCAGATTAAAACGTCGATCTTTGCTGAATCGATAATGCTCTTAATGCGCTCAACCAGCTCCTCGGAGAATGGACGCTTGGCGGCGTCAATGGCGTGCCTTCTCGTCCAAGATAAAGTATGCGTTGTAGGTAATGCCCCGCTCAGCGGCGTAGCCGTGGAACTCGCGAGCGTCTCAATCCAAGGCACCTACAAAGTAGACATCGGGTTTGATTTCGACAGAGCTAAGCATGTGCCCTCCAAAGACCACAACACTACAAGAATAGTATTTAGCACCCTAGGAATAGATGTTCACGTAAACTTTTCAAAAGTTAATGCTTATTGTTTTCCTTACAGTTATGTTCTTTTGAAAGTGCTACCGTAAATTACATAGGTCTAAACGTATCTGGAGAGGGGAACCTATGAAAATGTTACGCGCTATGCGTGAGCCACTGAAGTATGTTCAGGGCAAAAATGCTTGTCTCGAGTTCGAAAAAGAGATGGGCTATATGGGGAAACGTTTCCTGTTTGTCTGCTCTAACAGCGGCTACAAAGCAACTCACGACATGATTGAACAGAGCTTTGAAGGCAAGGGCGACTATTACCGTCGCTACGAAATCTTCGGCGGCATTTCTTCTAACGGCGAGATTAACCGCATGAAGGCTATTGTCGAGGAGGACAATATCGACGTAGTCGTCGCAATCGGCGGCGGCAGCGCTGTTGACACTGCAAAGGCAACCGCATACTACGCTGGCAAGCGCATCGTTATTCTTCCTACCGTTGCAGCTACTGACGCTCCATGCACCGGCCTCTCCGTTATTTACAACGATGACGGTTCTTTTGACAAGTACCTCTTCTACCCACAGAATCCAGATGCGGTTATGGTCGACACCCAGATCATCGCTAACGCACCTGTTTCCTTCCTGGTAGCAGGCATGGGTGATGCACTGGGCACCTACTTTGAGGGCCGCGCATCCATCCGCACCGAGTCTCCTTCCCTTGAGGGAACCGGCATTACCCGCGTTGGTATGGCAGTTGCTAAGGAGTGCTACCTTACTCTTCGCGATTACGGTTCACAGGCAATTAAGGCTTGCGAGAACAACGTTGTAACCCCAGCTCTCGAGGCTATCTGCGAAGCAACCGTCTACATGAGCGGTGTCGGCGCTGACAACGTTAACTGCGCAGCAGCTCACTCCTTCTACAACGGCCTCACCTCCCTTGGTGGTCACAGCGCACCTCACGGCAACTGCGTTGCTTTTGGTACTCTAGTCCAGCTTGTTCTTGAGGGCGTTCCTCAAGAGGAGTTTGATGAAGTCCAGGACTTCTGCCTTGAGGTTGGTCTGCCAACTACCCTCGAGGAGGTTGGCATCACCACTGACGAGCAGATTAAGAAGATTGCTGAAGCTGCTTGTGTTCCTGGTGAGACCATCCACAACCTCGCTGGCGATGTCACTCCTGACGAGCTCTACGCAGCTATTGTTCAGGCCGACGCTATGGGCCGCGCTCTTAAGGCTTAAGCTTCCAGCTACACGTCGCCGCGGCGAGACAAGTCGCAACGCGGCAGTAAGTCGCAACAACGTGCCACAACGTGCCACAACGTGCCACAACGCGTTGCAAGGCAAGCTCAGACGGCAAGTCGCAACGGGGCGTTGCAACAGCACACTTACTTGATACAGAAGAGGGGCCGCAAATGCGGTCCCTCTTTTTTGTTGCAGTTCTGATGTGATAACGAGAAATGCAGTGCTGCAGCAGCACCTACAAACCCAACACCTGCTTGACGTCTGCAGCAATCAGTTCAGGGTCAAGGTGACTTTCTCGCATAAGATCTGCAATGTTGACGCGGTCGTAGAAGGCCTTCTTAACGCCGTAGTTCAGCACACGCGCGGAAGAAGTTCCCAGGTAACTGGCAATATTCTGTCCCCAACCACCCTCGATGATGCCATCTTCAATGGTTACGATGACGTCGTGATCTTTTACCAGGTTGTCGAGCAAATTTTCGTCGACGCCAGAGGCAAAATATGGCTTGACCAGCGTAGCTTCAATTCCCAAAGTAGAGTTTAGGGCCTCGACGGTTTTCTCGCCAAGGTCGTAGAAATCGCCCAGGGCAAGAACGGCAACCTTTGAGCCCTGGCGCATGACCTCGTAGGTGTTGAGGTCGTCGAAGTTTGTGCGGACGGGGCCCTCGGCGTGGACCACAGGACCGGAAGGAATTGCGATATAGACGGGGTGTTTATCCTGTTCAAGCGCCCAGTCGAGCATAGCGATGTACTCCTCGGCGTTGGATGGTGCAAGATACACCATGTTAGGGATGTTTGCGATCATAGAAATGCTGCTGAGGCCCTGGTGAGTGGCGGCCATCAAATCCCTAATGGAGCCGGAGCCCACGATAACCGCAGGATTCTGATTGAGCGCCAAATCCTGGGTTAGCTGGTCGTAGGTGCGCTGAATGAAAGTTGCACTTGAGCCCCAAACTACGTGCGCGCCCGCATGGGCTGCTCCGGAAGACATTGCAACTGCAGTTTCTTCGGCAATGCCCACATCAAGGTAATGCTTTCCAAGCTCTTCTCGACGCTTCTGCGAAAGACCAAGCAGGCCAGGAATAGCTGACATAAGTACCAAGAACTTAGGGTCGGTCTTTGCACGCTTAAGCGCATACTCTGCAAAAATCCCAGCGTACGACTCGGAAGAATTAGATGCAAGACTCTGACCAGTCTGGATGTCAAACGGCATATGCCAGTGCCACTTCTCCTTGTTTGCTTCCGCGGGAGCGTAGCCTTTACCCTTGAGCGTATTGATGTGGACCACAACCGGATGATTCGTATCTTTTACCTGCTCAAATGCATCGATAAGAGCCTCAATATCGTTGCCGTCGTTAACATACAGGTAGTCCAAGCCCATCGACTTGAAGAGGTTATTCTCGGCGGTTCCATTGGTGCGGCGCAGCTCAGCGAACTGGTCGTACATGCCGCCGTGATTCTCGGCAATGGACATCTGATTGTCGTTGAAAACGATGATAAAGTTGCTATTCAGCTCGCCGGCAACGTTTAAACCCTCGAGCGCTTCGCCGCCGGACATCGAGCCATCACCGATAACTGCAATGATGTTCTCCTTGCCGCCCATGATGTCACGAGCTTTTGCCAGGCCAAGCGCCAAGCTGATAGACGTGGAAGTGTGGCCGATCTTGAAGAGGTCATGCGGGGTCTCGGCGGGATCGGTGTAAGGAGACACCGAGTCGTAGAGTGCGGGATCCATATATGCTTGCTTGCGGCCAGTGAGCATCTTGTGTGGATATGTCTGGTGCGAAACATCGTAAACAATGTGGTCAACGGGCGAGTTGAATACGGTATGAAGCGCAATAGTTGCCTCAACAATGCCAAAATTTGGACCAAAATGACCGCCGTGCTTTGACTCCATGACCAGCAGATTGTCGCGAATCTCCTGAGCAAGAGTCTTTCGAGCTTTTGAGTCCAACTTCTTTATGTCTTCCGGTCCATTAATATGCTCTAGGTACATGTGAGACCTTTCTTTAAACGGTATAAAAATGAGCAGCTTGTTTGCTGCGTGACGTGCGGGATCTGCGGGATGCGTGGGCGCACGGGGTGCGTGGAGCGCAAGGCACACGGGGTGCGTGGGGCGCAAGGCGCACGGGGTGCGCACAGCCTCGATTAACCACACCGTACGAGCAACAGATTAGATGTGCAGGTCAAACACGTGGTAATCTAAACATAACTTTGATGTACGAAGTTATGTTTGTACTTTACCCAGAATAAGATTATGAATTTCTAGAAACCTGATTTTCTGCAGAATCTTTAGTCGCTTGCACTGTTTTGATAATGGCTGAACACACCTATGTCGGATAATCTGTCAAAAAGACGTATACATGACGCTGAAAACACCTAAAACATGCAGATTATCGTCATTAGGTGTGTAATATGCCCACATTTGAGCAGAATATCCGACATAGGTGTGTTTTGTAGACACGGAATTTATCGATAGTTAGATTTTTTATACAAGCATATTCATTTTTCAGCATATTAGATGAAGTTTATGCATAGAGATACATATTAGTCAGTGCTATCGCCTAGCTGTCCAGCTTTCTTGATCAGGAACACGGCGATTCATCTGCGAGACATGCCAAAACCGCACTATTTTGTACACCAAGCCTAAAACCCGACGCTAACACGCTGCAGAAACGCAAAAGAACCCTCGCACCTGAAAGATGCGAGGGTTCGTGATTGAAACGTTACATCTACCTGCGGCTCAGCACCCGCAGTGCGTCTGTGCTCACGGCACACGCCGCGCCCAAAGTGCTCCCAGCAGCCGCGCTCAACCTGCGGCTTAGCGCTCGCCGGCGGCACGACGCTCAGCGTACTCTGCAGCTAGACGAGCCTGGATATCGTGTGGTACCTGCTCGTATCCTGAGAGCTCAACGGTATACTCACCCGTTCCTCGCGAGAGGGACCTCAGTCTTGTAGCGTAATCGGTAACCTCAGCGTATGGAATCGTCGCCTTAATGGTAGTCTCACCAGCGGAAACGCCGGTGCCAGAGGACATTCCCTCAACGCGGCCACGGGAAGCGGAGACATCGCCCATGACGGAACCTGCATAGCTGTCTGGAACGGTAATCTCCAGGTGAGCCATAGGCTCCAACAAAACAGGTTCTGCCTGTTCAACAGCCTTCTGGAAACCAATACGAGCAGCGGTCTTGAAAGCCATCTCGTTAGAGTCAACTGGATGGTAAGAACCCTCGTAAACGGCAACCTTGATGTCAATCATAGGATAACCAGCTAAAACGCCTTCACGCATGGTCTCCTGAACGCCCTTATCAATAGCGGGGATGAAGCCGCGTGGAATATGACCGCCCACAACCTCGTCGACAAACTCGTAGCCTGCGTCTGGGTTTGGCTCAATACGCAGCCAGCAGTCGCCGTACTGACCGGAACCGCCAGTCTGCTTCTTGTGCCTACCCTGAGCACTTGCAACTCGACGGATCGTCTCGCGATATGGGATGCGAAGCGCAACTTTATGCGCAGAAACGCCGGCTCGCTGCTCAAGACGCTCGAGAAGAACGGCTACTTGTGCCTCACCAATTGCAGACACAATGGTCTGACCGGTGTCCTCATCGCGCTCAACCTTAAGGGTTGGATCAGCGTCGGCAGCCTTCTCCAAAAATGCAAAGAGTTTGCCTTCGGTACCGCGCTCATCAGGCTCAATAGCCGTGCGATACAGAGAGTTAGGGAACCTAAATGCAGCAGCCTCAACCTTGCCAGTAACAGAAAGCGTGTCACCCGTCATAGCCTCGAGCTTTGGAACTACTACGATATCGCCAGCTGCGGCGATGCTGACGTCAGACGTCTCTTTACCACACATGCGATACAGGTGAGAAAGGCGCTCAGGCTTGCGAGTACGTGCGTTGATAAGCTCGTCGCCTGCAGAAATGGTACCCGCCAGGACTTTCACAAATGTAAGCTTACCGTTCTGTGAATCCTGCAACGACTTGAAAGCAAACGCAACAGGACGCTCATCATCAGGTGAAATATCAAGCTGCTCGCCGTTAACCAGCGGAATGCGACCAAAATCGGACATGGTTGGGAACCAGCCATCGATAGCGTCGAGCAGAGAGATGACGCCCTCTTCGTGGACGCAAGAACCAGAGAAAACAGGAACAAAAATGCGCTCCATAAGGGCTTTACCCAGCAGGCCCTCAAGCTCTTCCTGCGTAATCTCTCCACCCTCAAGGTAGCGCATCATAAGCTCATCATCGGCTTCAACAACCAACTCAGTTAGAGCAGATCGAGCGGCTTCTGCCTCTGCTTGGAACTCAGCAGGAATGTCAGTGACCTCAGGCTTGCCATCTACCAGCTTACGAGCCTTCTGATGAACAACGTCAATAATGCCAGAAAATGCCTCACCAGAACCCATCGGAATGGTCACCGCTCCAAGCGAAGAACCAAAACGATCCTGAAGCATAGCCATTGCAGTTTCATAGTCTGCATCAGGACGGTCCAGGCGATTAATGAACAGTGCACGGGACAGAGAAAGATCCTCAGCAGCAAACCAAAGCCTGGTAGTTATGGTGCCGGGTCCACTAGCTGCATCAACGACAAACAGCGCAGTCTCAACAGCGCTCATTGCCGAATAGGCGTCACCCACAAAGTCAGGATAACACGGTGCATCGAGCACGTTAATACGCGTATTTTCCCAGGTAATTGGTGCTATAGTAGTAGAGATAGAAAATCCGCGCTCTGACTCTTGTGAATCGTAATCAAGCGTGGGCTTTGTGCCTGCGTGGCCGCCTAAACGAGTTGTTGCACCCGTCAGATGCAGCATTGCCTCGGCAAGCATGGTTTTGCCCACGCCACCTTGGCCCACCAGGACCACATTCTTTACCTTAGAAACATTTTTTTCGGCCATGATGCCTCCTCTGACTGCGGTAAGCAGCCGAGAAGATCAGCCGATAGTTCACGCCCGAGTCTAGCGCGATATGCTTCGGCTCTTCCTGCTACTTACCGAACAAGAAAACCTCTAGCCACCCTACCGTACCGCAAAGCATAAAAAGAGACACCCACCATTCGATAAACGACATTTAGTGGGTGTCTCGAAGTTTCTTCTTGACAGAAAAATTTACACTATTACTGCAGGTAAATGCTGTGAAATTGCACGGTGTTCCCTGTAAGAATTACAGAAGTTAAATTCTAACTCCTCGGTGAACGGTGTTGTTAAAGATAAGAGCGCCGATAACTGCATTCAACAGCGACAGCGTAACAAAAACAACATTTGGAAGTGTCTCGTTAACCATGCCCGTTGACGAGCTAAATGAATCGATAACCGGCAAAATCATCAGCATGAATGTTCCGCCAATAACAATCATCGAGCCCAACGTGCCAACGAGAGAAGAAACAGTAACTGAAAGGCTTCTCTTGGTGATATCAATAACAGAAGTCCAATCAAAGTTTGGTCGACGAATATCAATAGCCAGACCAACATTAGCCACAAGAAATACAATGCAAAGCGGCAGAATAACGTTTCTCAACGCCGTTTCAATGGTAATGTGGCCGGGAATTAGGAAGAAAACCTGAGTCAGAATACTGAAAAATGCCACGTAGAGCATGTTAACGGCAATCTTTGCACCAAAAATCTGCCTTGAAGATACTGGCATGGTTGCCATCAACCAGTTTGAACGACCTTCCAGCGAGTATGAAATGGCAGCAGAGTTGGCAGCACAGAACATCGAGGTGCCAAACCAGGTGGTTGCCATGCCAAAGATAGTTCTTGCTAGAGGTAGATATCGTGGCACCTCGGACGCAGGAACAAAATTGGCAACGATAGCCGACGTATTAAAGAACAGAGAAATAAAGGCGAGAATAACCATCAGCAAGCATCCAAAAAGCATGTTCACAAAAACTGCTGGATATCCAATGATGGTCTGGATCTCTTTTCTAATCAGAGCAACAAAAGGTGACACAGACTTGGTGGAAATCTGTTTGGTAGTGAACTTTTTCTGAACCTTGTCCTCGCTTACTAGCGCATTAATACGATCATTAAAGCGAGAAATAATTGCCACGATTACTGCTGGAGCTCCAACGGAAACCAGGACAAATAGCAAGAAGCTGACAAAAGAACCAGACCTAAAGAAGTCGGCAATCCATAGTGATGGAAGATAAACCAGTCCAACAGAACTTGCTACGCTAAATACAGTGGCTTGAAAATTACCAGCTGCACCTGCAGAAAGCTTATCTGCATTGAAAGAAAGTGTAAAGATAAAGAACAGATAGGCAACCATAAATAAAAGGCCAAAAATGCCACCAATGACCATTCCTAAAGACTTGAAGTGCAGTTTTGCTGCAAGAGCGGCAACAGCAAAAGCCAAAAGAATTGCAGCAGAAACTGCCAAGTTAGGTCCAAGAACGAGCGCAAACAAAGCACCAATCAAACGCGGAATCGTGACTGCTTCAAAGGTAAAGTAGGCCAAAAAAACTGGCAGCATAATGGCAAAAGACCAAATACCTTCTGCAGCATACAGGGCGGCTACTCGAGAATAAATAATGGTGCTCTTTTTGATAGGAAGAGACATGATAAAGTCGTAATCCTTATACGCAAAAAGTACGCCATTAGCCTTTACAAATGTCAAAATAACACCTGGCAGAGCACCAAAGAGAATTCCTGCTAAAGGAAGTAATCTTGTGAAGCCGGCAAGAGCAACACCTGTGGATACGCCATAAATGTAAACCATCATGATGAGTGCACCGACAACTGCAAAAATACCGCCAACAATAGGCAGGGCATTTGCGCCAACCTTCTTCTCAAAATTCTTTCGCGCGCCCATAACCTGAGTAGTCCAAATCATGGTGATCTGAACCTTAAGCAGCATCCAAAAAACTTTAAGATTAGAAGGTAATTTAAGCTCAGAGCGATTAAGAACAGGAACCTGACCAGCACTTACCTGAGCCGGAATAAAAACATCTCCTGAAAGTGGCAGATTCTGCTCAGGCACATCGGGACGCTGAGGAGCCTGTGGAACGTTGTTTGCCATGACTAGTTCTCCTTAGGGAAGGAAGGAGGAACTGGAGCGCCTGGAGGCACTGGTGCTGCAGGAGCAGTTGGCGCAGCAGGACCTGCAGATCCCGCTGGAGTTGCAGGCGCAGACGGTGCTGCTGAAGCAGCCGGTGCTGCAGGTGCCACTGGTGCGGCTGGAGCAGCTGGTGCAGCGGGTGTCGCAGGTGTAACCGGTGCTGTTGGTGCAACTGGAGATGCAGGTGCAGTGGCTACAGGTGTGCCCGGAATGACTGGTTGAACAGTTGCGCCATCCTTTGTGGTGGCCATGTCCTGAGCAATCTCGGCAGAAACGCCAGGAGCGCCAGCTTCAAGGCCAAGGAAGACTTCCTCAAGAGAAGCATTGCCGCGAATCTCATCCGTTTTACCTGCAGCAAGAAGCTTGCCCTGACGAATAATTGCAATTTTATTGCAGAGTTTCTCGACAACCTCAAGAACATGTGACGAGAAGAACACCGCAGATCCACGATCAGCCAGCTCGTGCAACATCTTCTTTAACTCGAAGCTTGCTGCTGGATCCAAGCCAACAAATGGCTCATCCAAAACAATGAGCTTTGGCTCGTGAAGTAGGGCGGAAATCAAAACTAGCTTCTGCTTCATACCATGAGAATAACTACCGATAGCATTTGACAGGGAATCGGTGATGCCCAGACGGTTAGCCATAGTAGTAATACGCTCAACGCGATTCTCCGCAGGAACACCAAAGATGTCGCAGACGTAATTGAGATACTTGATACCGCTCATGAACTCGTAAATATCCGGGTTATCTGGAACGTACGCAATGACCTGCTTTGTACCAACAGGATCAACCAGTACGTTCTTCGAGTCCACAAAAATGACGCCACTCTCAAATGGCTGAGCGCCAACGACAGACTTAATAAGCGTAGTTTTACCTGCGCCATTGTGGCCGATAAAACCGTAGATGTCGCCAGGCATAACGTCGATCGAAAGATCAGAAACAGCTACCTTTGAGCCGTATTTCTTGGTGAAGTGTTGAACGCTCAACACAGGAACTACCTCACCAGAAGCTGCTGGAGTGACAACTGCTGGAGCTGGCGTTGTTGATGCAACAGCGGCTGCAGGCGCAGTTGGTGCAGACGCAGTTGGTGCAGGCGCAGCTGGAGACGCGGACACAGCTGGTGCAGGTGCAGCGGGAGAAACGGGAGCGTTAGGAACAGGTGGCTGCGGAGTATTATCGGCCATATTAGTTTCCTTCTTCCATCTTTTCTGTCTTGTTCATACAAGTGTTATTAGCTTTTGGAGACCGCTTTGCCCTTTTCAGGGCATCGCGCAAAATCCATTCTACCTGAGCGTTGGTTGAACGCATATCATCTTGTGCCCAACGTTCAACTGCCTCCCAGACTTCTGGAGCTACACGAAGCGGATATTGTTTGCGAGGTGCCATGGGTTTCTCGCCATGCTTTACTGCTGCAAAGAACCAGTGTTAAGCACAGGCTGAGCCTCAGACTCGCCGCAGAGAACAACCATAAGGTTAGAAGCCATAACAGCCTTACGGTCTTCATCAAACTCAACAACGCCATTCTCGGAAAGCTGAGTGAGAGCCATGTCAACCATGGAAACGGCGCCCTCGACAATCTTCTTACGCGCAGCAATAATTGCCTCTGCCTGCTGGCGGCGGAGCATTGCCTGTGCAATTTCAGGAGCATAAGAGAGGTGTGTGAGACGAGCGTCGTCGACAGTAATACCGGCAACGGAAAGGTTGCGGCTCAACTCAGACTGAAGAGCCTCGGAGACTTCCTCAATGTTGGAACGCAGGGTAATTGCAGTATTGGACTCGGATTCATCCTCCATGTGGTCGTAGCTGTAAATGCTGGCGACGTGCCTAAGTGCAGTCTCTGCCTGCATAGCAACGTAGCTATCGTAGTCATCGACATCGAAGAGAGCCTTTGCGGTATCACTGACACGCCAAACAACTACCTCAGCAATCTCGATTGGATTGCCCATGCGATCGTTGACCTTGAGAACATCGCCGTTCAACGTGCGAGCACGAGTGGAAATGATGGAGGTATGTACGTTTACACTAGGAGTGTCTCCAACGGTAACGAGAGTGGAAAGGTTGCCTGCAGACAGAGTCTTAGCGTAATAAGGATTTGCCCAGCGAAGGCCCTCGTCCTTAACGGTTCCAATGTACTTACCAAACAGCACGCAAACCCTTGCCTGACCAGGTTGAAGACTAAACAAGCCGCTTGAAACAAACAGACCAGCAAAGAAGAAAACCAACGCACCAATAATGCTTGGGACCGATGGCTCCAGGCGAGGATTTCTGTCTGCAGCTATAGCGCTAATCACAAAATTCGCCAAAAATAGGACTGCTATTACAAAAAGAGCAATAGCAATCAGTAAAAATAGCCAACCACTCTTGGATTTGATAATTTTCTCAGTGCTCATAGTATCTCCTTTGTGACAGTGAGCCTTCTGTTGGTATTATTGTGATATCACATTGATTGCAAGTCAATAGAAATTTTTATTTAAATGTTGTTTAAAAATCGCAGGTGATATGGTGGTTTTACCAGTGCGTGTCGGCGCGCATAAAAGAGCCAGCTGGATCGCAAGGCTTAGATTAAGAGCGCCTGATTTCTGCAAAGAATCTGTGAGTTTTGCCTAAAAACGCCAAAGAATCTGTGGATTTGCCTAATTTCTGCAGAAAATCTGTATCCAAAACACAGATTCTTTGCACTTTTTAGGCTCGCAATCGGAAAATAACTGAATGGCAACTAAAAGAGCTTCAGAAGCACAAAACACACCTCGGGAGAAGCCCCAAGGTGTGTTCGATGTGCAATACTACCTGATCACAGCCGTAGCCATTGTGACCGCAGCCTCAACAGTCGCGCGGAGCTCGCAGCACGCGCGGCATGTGGCATGCGCCACGCGGCACGCTAGTCAATACGAGCGTCAACCTCAAGCCAACCAAGCTGGTCGATGTTGCCCTTGACGTGCTCGCAAGACTTGCGCCATGCCTCAATCTCGGAGTCGGAGAGCTCGGGCACAAAGACCTTCTCGACACCATTGGCGCCAATAACTGCAGGAAGTGAAGAGTAGAAGCCAGAAACGCCATACACATCGTTGAGCAGCGTGGAGACTGGTGTGATCAGCTTGGTGTCGTGGACAACGGCCTTGATGACCTCGACAGCTCCGTTTGCAATGGAGTACTCGGTGCACTGCTTGCCGCTGTAAGTGACGTAACCGCCCATGCGTCCAGCCTGCTCGAGTTCTGGAAGGTCAAAGGTCTTGCCCGTCTGAGCTGCAACTTCGTCGAGGGTGAGGCAGCCAATGGAAACGTGCGACCAGCAAGCAAACATGCCGTTGCCGTGCTCGCCAAGCATCCAAGCGTTGATGCAAGATGCTGGATAACCGGTTGCGCCGGAAAGAGCATGACGGAGTCGAGCGGAGTCCAGCGTGGTGCCGGAGCCGATAACCTTGTAGGGATCAGCACCGGTAAGATACTGGAGCTCAGTGGTAACAACATCACAGGGGTTTGCGATATTGACCCAAACGCCATCGAAGCCCGCGTCTGCAATACGCTTTGCGAACTTCTTGGCCTCGTCAGTAGTAACAAAGAGCTCGCCATCGCGGTTACCCGCAGCAGCAGCTACGTGACCTGCGGCGTTGACGATAATGTCGCAGCCAGCAAGCTCCTCGTAACGGTCATCAAGTTCAAAAACGCGAGCAGGGTGTGGATAAAATGGCATTGCGTCCAGCAGGTCGTTTACCTGAGCCTTGCAGAGGACCTCATTTGTGTCGCTAATGTAGAGCTCAGTAGCAAGTCCCTGGTAAAGCAGGGCGTTTGCGACGTGTGCGCCTACGTGATTAGCGCCGATAATACCAATTTTGCTGATGAGAGCCATAGTCCACCTCTTTTGTCTCGCCAAAATACTGTGCCTGTTAGCTTAACGGTTTTTTAGGTAAACGGGAAACGATACAAAAAATGAAACATATTAGACACAACAATCCCCTCAACGTGCCATTTAAGCCCGCAAACGGTATAGTAGTAACCCAAGATTTGGAGAGGAACTATGGGATACAAGACACCAACATGCTCTATTGCGCGTAGCTGCGGAGGCTGTGAATGGCTTTCGGTCCCCTATCCCATCCAACTTAAGCGCAAGCAAGCGCAGGTAGAGGAACTTCTCGCCCCGCTGGCAAGCATCAATAACGTAACTATCGAGCCCATCCGCGGAATGGACGAGCCCTTGGCGTATCGTCATAAGGCAGCAACGCCATTTGCGCCGGGTAAGGGCCGCACGGTTCGCTCCGGTTTTTACGCAAGCGGAACGCACAAAATTATTGCCTCAAAGGAATGCCTGGTTGAGGACGATCGAGCTCGCGCCATCCTCAATGACGTGGCGTATCTTGCTGGCCAGTTCAACATCCATGCCTACCAGGAGGATCGCGGCAAAGGAGCGCTTCGCCACGGCGTGGTGCGCTGTGGATATGCCACCGATGACGTCATGCTGGTGTTGGTGGTCAACGGTCAGCATCTGCCTCACGAGCAGGAGTTTATTGCCGCACTTCGCAAGGCACACCCCGAGCTGACCAGCATCTTCTTGAACGTCAACCAGAAGCGCACCAACGCAATCTTAGGGCGAGAAACCCGTCTGCTTTGGGGTTCAACGTCTATGAGCGACAAGCTTCTGGACTGCACGTTTGAGATTGGTCCAACCAGTTTCTATCAGACAAACCCTCAGCAAACCGAGGTGCTCTATCAGCTGGCTATCGACGGAGCACTTGCTGGCTCCGAGCTTGCTGACGCTGAGCAGGCCAGCACTACGCAAACCAGCAACCTGCGAGTTCTTGACGCCTACTGCGGCACAGGAACCATTGGACTTTGTTTGGCACACGCCGCTGAGGCTCAAGGCGTCAACCTTCTGCTCACTGGCGTTGACCAGGTTGAAAACAACATTCAGATGGCTCGCAGAAACGCTCGAAACAATAAACTTGAAGCTGAGTTTATCTGCGACGACGCCACTCGCTACATGCAAGCTCTGGCAAAAGACGGTCAGAACTTTGATGTCATTATTCTTGACCCACCTCGAGCGGGATCAACACCTGCCTTCCTCAAGGCAACTGCTCAGCTGGCCCAGAAGAAAATCGTGTACGTAAGCTGCAACGTTGTAACGCAGGCCAGAGACCTCAAGGTTCTTCTCGACAGCGGATTTGCTATTGAGCGCGTGACACCTGTGGACATGTTCCCTCACACCAAGCACGTTGAGTGCGTTGTGGTGCTGTCAAGAGCTAATTAGGTGAGTGCGTTTTAGGCTTCCATCGTTGCTACAAAAAGCCAATACCTGAAAATCCTTCATTAGTAGCTGCAAAACTACTAATGAAGGATAAATTTGCAGAAAAAGCTGCCAAGGAAACTTATTGGCAAGGAGCATGCCAATATCAGGGTGCTATCTACAAAGATGCTGAAAGAAAGAGAACAAATGCAAAATAGTGAGAAGGAAAAAGAGACACTTGAAAAAGAAACTAAACCAAAGGATTCTATCCTTGGTGCAATCAAGAAACTCAAAGAAGAATCTGCTGAAAAAACAGGAACAAAAACCGATAACAGGTAAAATGGAACTATAAAACAAACCAAGCAAAATAAGATTGCAGTAATAGGGGATGGTCGCAGAATCATCCTCTTTTTTTGTGCAAAAACGAAGAACTTTGTATATTGCATTTTGATATTAGGCCCCCAGTATCAGTGAAGAATCACAGTTTTCAACATCATAATGATGGAAAGAAAGTCTATCTTGACAAAGTATCTCTATATGATTATAACTATGTTCATAGTTATATAGATACTAAACTTCAGATACAAGTTGCAAAAAACAAGGGGGTATGGTTATGGCCACAAAAAATATTTATGTTGCAGAAGCAGACCTACACTTATTTGATGACGCTGCCAAGTACGCCGGAAGTGTTTCTGCCGCTGTGATACAGGCACTTCAGGACT
>ERZ773083.239-NODE-239-length-49436-cov-82.606124_pt1 | contig 49436 bp, 44 predicted proteins | sample MGYA00511465_ERZ773083 | MGnify/ENA primary metagenome ERZ773083 (study PRJEB29015, sample SAMEA2738001) | human oral metagenome | biome: human oral; feature: human-associated habitat; material: dental | place: China | collected 2060 ... | reverse complement strand
TCCTTTGAGTTTTAGCCTTGCGGCCGTACTCCCCAGGCGGGACACTTAATGCGTTGGCTGCGGCACGGAGGGATCCTCCCCCCACACCTAGTGTCCATCGTTTACGGCTAGGACTACCAGGGTATCTAATCCTGTTCGCTCCCCTAGCTTTCGCGCCTCAGCGTCAGTCGTGGCCCAGAAGGCCGCCTTCGCCACCGGTGTTCTTCCCAATATCTGCGCATTCCACCGCTACACTGGGAATTCCGCCTTCCCCTACCAGACTCAAGCCCGCCGGTATCGGGAGCGGGCGGGGGTTGAGCCCCCGGATTTGACTCCCGACCGAGCAGGCCGCCTGCGCGCGCTTTACGCCCAATGAATCCGGATAACGCTCGCCCCCTACGTATTACCGCGGCTGCTGGCACGTAGTTAGCCGGGGCTTCTTCTGCAGGTACCGTCACCTCGCGGCCTCGTCCCTGCTGAAAGCGGTTTACGACCCGAAGGCCTTCGTCCCGCACGCGGCGTCGCTGCATCAGGCTTTCGCCCATTGTGCAAGATTCCCCACTGCTGCCTCCCGTAGGAGTCTGGGCCGTGTCTCAGTCCCAATCTGGCCGGTCGGTCTCTCAACCCGGCTACCCATCATCGCCTTGGTGGGCCGTTACCCCGCCAACGAGCTAACAGGCCGCGGGCCCATCCCCCTCCGCCTGGGCTTTCCCGCCGCCCCCATGCGGGGGTGGCGGAGTATCCGGTATTAACCACGGTTTCCCGAGGCTGTCCCGGTGCGGGGGGCAGGTTGCCCACGTGTTACTCAGCCGTTCGCCACTCTATGCACCCCCGAAGGGGCTTTAACCGTTCGACTTGCATGTGTTAGGCGCGCCGCCAGCGTTCATCCTGAGCCAGGATCGAACTCTCCGTTCGAACGTGCGCCGGGCTCGCCGGCGTGTGCGTCGTCTCTCGGAGCGCGTCGGTCCGTCCAAGATCCCGCTGATCTGGATTCGCTTGGTTTCGAATTGACTCTCTCGAATAACTCGAACTTCGCTCTGCTGTCTCTCGTCGATCTTTCGATCGCAGTATCCGGTTCTCAGGGTTCGCGGCGCCCGGGCGGGAGGCTGTCCCCCGCGCGGCGCGAAGAGATATATTACGCACTCTCTTCCCCTACCCCGCTGACAATACGGATAATCACATATCATCCATATCTGTCTTCCTGCGGGCAGATAGGACTATCGCAGCAGATCCTGCTGATAGCCACCCTCGACATAGTCGGTTGCCACGTTCAGGAGCTTGTCCCGTCTTCTAACGCTGTGCGCCTCGGCATAGATCCTCACCGTGGGCTCCCTTCGGGACGGTCTCACCATGAGCCACGAGTCATCGAAGAACTCGAGCTTGAGACCATCGGCGTGCGAGACGTGACGTGGCTGCTCACCTGCGACGACCCCTGGGTTGAGACCCGGCAGGGCGTTGGAGAGCGTCCGCAGCTTTGCCGGATCGAGCCTCATGTCGCGCCTACCGTAACTCATGGGGCCAATCTGCGCCTCAAGCTCCGATACGGCCTCGGCAAGGCTTTGTCCCGACCTCAGCAGACTCTCCACGACGAGCAGCGCGACAAGCGTACCGTCCCTCTCGGGAAGGTGGATGGGCAGACACACGCCGCCGAATTCCTCACAGCCGAGGAGCACGTCACCGTCGAGCAGCTCGTCATGGATGCGATCGAAGCCCACGGGAACTGCGGTGAAGCCAAGCCCGAGGCGCTCCGCCTCCAGGCGAATCTGAGCGGAGCTCGCCATCGTGCAGACCACGCGACCCGACATGCGACGGCTCCGTACAAGATGGTCGAGCAGCACAGGGATAAGCTTATGCGGTGTGACGAGGATGCCCTGGGCATCTATCACGGCAGAGCGCATCGCGTCGCCATCAAGCACGATTCCAAGGTCAGCACCTCCTTGCACGACTGCCGCCTCGCAGTCGTCCACCCACGGCTCCGCAGCCTCGGGATGAAGACCCCCAAAGTCCTCGCGCTGCTCCCCATGCATGAGCGTGACGTCGCAGCCCGACTCTTTGAGCAGGGGTAAAAGGGGCTGCGCACCGACCCCATGCATGGGGTCGACAACGATCTTGAGCGTACGATGGGAGGCATCGGGCGGCTTGATGACTCTGTTCAGGCAAGCCTTGTAGGGCCCCATCAGATCCGCTGTGTCGAACTCGTCCATGCCGACAGGTGCAGCGACGCCCACGAGCTGATCGACTGCCTTCGCGAAGCGCTGTGAGATGCTCCCCCCATCGCTGCCACAGACAGAGATCCCACCGTACTCACAGGGCGCGTCGGAGCCACTCACCCTGACACCACCTATACAGGCCGGGTCCGCCGCAACGGCGCAGCAGAGGGCGGGCGAGGGGCAGGCAGACGCAGAGACCCTGACCGTAAGGCCATACGCGGCAAGTATTGACCCCACGAGCGTCGCGTAGCCCTGCGAGTCGTGACGCGTGTCGTAGCCGACAGCAACGGCGGCCCCACCGTGGCGTCTCGACCATAGCTGGCCGAGCGCTGCGGCAATGGACGACACAGACGTCTCGTCGAAGCCATCGTCAAAGCGGGCGGTCCAACCGCTCACACCAAAGCTGACGGCACGCATCGCATCGCCCGCTAGCCAAGAAGCGCTGAGGCCTTTGTGCCGAGGGCCTCTGTGAAGGCGAGCCTGGTCGACTCATCGAGCAGGGCGAGCTTGGCATTCGTGGCCGCCCACGCCGCTGGAGTGCCCGTATCGCAGCCTTCCTCCCTCTCGACGACCAGGGCGTACATGTCCTGCTCGGCAAGCAGGCGCTGCATCGCGTCGGTGAGCTGGATCTCTCCGCCCGCCCCAACACCCTGGTCCTCGAGGAGTTCCATAACTCGTGGGGTAAGCAGGTAGCGCCCCACGATAAAGAGGTGGCTTGGGGCATCTGCCGGGGCAGGCTTCTCTACGAGGCCAGAGATCTTCCACACCGCTCCTTGTGCCTCGCTGTCTTTCAACTCACCGCCCGCAAGGCTACCAACGCACTCGCCCGCGATGATGCCATAGCGGTTCACCTGGTCTGGCGGCACAGGCGCGACCGCGATCACAGGGGCACCCCCACGCTCGTCCGAAACCCGCTTCATATTGACGCACATCTGGTGGTCGGGCACGAAGTAGTCACCAAGAAGCACAAAGAATGACTCGTCACCCGTGGCCGCAGCCGCGCATAGGACCGCGTGACCAAGGCCGCGCGGCTCGTCTTGGTAGACGAAGCTCACGGGAAGGGAGGCCGCCTCATGAACGGAGTCAGCCTCCCTCAGCTTGCCACGCCTGCGCAGAATGTCCTCGAAACCGCCGTCAACCTTGAAATACGATTCGATTTGCGGCTTCTCGTGTGAGTTCACGATGATGACGCCATCGACTCCCTCGGGTTCGAGGGCCTCCTCCACGACATACTGGATGACCGGCTTGTTAAGCACGGGAAGGAGCTCCTTGGGTGTGCCCTTGGTGGCCGGTAGGAAGCGAGTACCAAGACCTGCGGCGGGAATGACTGCCTTCATGAGACGACGTCCTTTCGTGGGCTGCGCTACACAGTGCAGGAACATGGGCCAGCTTCCGGCCCATTCGATTTAGGATACTCCCTCACACCACCATAAGGATCGACAAGGCCGCAGACGGCAGGCCCAAGAGAGCCGTCACACCCGCTCTCCACAGCTGCCCTTGCGCCTCTAGTCCTCGATCGCTATCCCCTGTTTCTCGAGATAGCCGAGCCATTTGAGCTGAGTGTCACGCGAGAGGGCATGTTCCATCAGGCAGGCCTCGGCATCCGCCGTCTCGTGATCTACGCCGAGATCCCTCTCGAGGAAGGAGCGAAGCATCCTGTGACAGCGCCAGACGTGAGACGCATAGACCCGACCCGCGTCGGTCAGCCTCACGCGTCCGTAGTGGTTCTGCGCGACATACCCGGCGTCCTTGAGGGTACTCACCGCCTTGTTGACGCTCGCCTTAGAGACACCGAGCCGGTCTGCCACGTCAACGGAGCGAGCGCCGCTGAAGTCGCCGGCCTCCTCCATGACGCGGTAGATGGCTTCGAGGTAGTCCTCGTTGGCCATAGAGAGCCTGTGCGACCCAGGTCTGTTCTTTGCGGCCAGACAGGCGTCATCGCTTCCCGCCCGGGGTCGCTTGCGTTCAACTGCACTTTCCATTCCCTCTCCTATCCATGGATACCTGCTGGTAGCTTTACCAGCCTGTGTATCGTCTACCCAGCTTAGGAGAGGCTCAACCCCACGGAGGGGACAAGCGTCATCCACGGCATGGGTAGCACCTCAGCGAAGCTAGAGGCCAAGCGATCCTAGACAACCTCTCCCCCATCCTCGAGGTCTGGGACCTCCATGCGACGCACCTCGGCGCCAAGGGCCTGAAGCTTTTCGACAAAGCACTCGTATCCGCGATCGATATGGTGAACATCGGAGACGGTCGTATACCCATCTGCGACAAGCCCCGCCATCACGAGCGCCGCACCACCGCGCAGATCGGGCGACTTGACCTCAGCACCCGAAAACCTCTCGACGCCACGCACAATGGCATGATGGCCCTCTATGGTGATGTCGGCACCCATACGCTGCAGTTCGCTTGCAAACATGAAGCGATTCTCAAAGACGTTCTCGGTAACGATGCAGGAATCGGATCCCTGTGCGAGGAGACACATGGTCTGGGCCTGCAGGTCGGTGGGAAAGCCAGGAAAGGGTAGGGTCTGGATATCTATCGAGCGTATGGGTGCCTGGCGGCTCACGGTGCACTCATGTCTTCCGCGCTCAACGTCCAGACCCATGAGTTCGTACTTCTTGAGCACAAGCCCGAGGTGAGCCGGATCGAAGCCCTTGACGGTGACGGGCCCTCCACAAATGCCCGCCATGGCGATGAAGGTGCCCGCCTCGATGCGATCACCCACAACCCTGTGTTCGACAGGGTGCAGCTCCTCCACGCCCTCGATCTCTATACGAGAGGATCCTGCGCCACTGACCTTTGCCCCCATCTCGTTAAGAAGGTTTGCGAGATCGACGATCTCTGGCTCACGAGCCGCGTTCTCTATCACGGTCGTGCCCGTCACATGAACGGAGGCCATCATGAGATTCTCGGTGGCACCGACACTTGCGAAGTCAAGCATGACCTGGGTACCCTTAAGGCCATGGGGTATGCTGGCGTGGATGTCTCCATGATCGACGTCAAAGTTGACGCCGAGAGACTCCAGGCCCAAGATATGCATGTCTATCTTGCGCGCCCCGATGTTACAGCCGCCCGGCATCGCGACGATGGCCTTGCCAAAGCGCGACAGCAGCGGACCGAGCACGGCCGTCGATGCCCGCATCTGGGCGACGAGGTGGTAGGGCGTCTCCCACCTATCGACCGAAGACGTGTCGATCTTAAGCTCATGCTCACCGAGGACCTCTATCCTCGCACCCAGGTACTTGAGCACCTTGCCCATAACATGCACATCTGCAATGTTGGGAACATTTGTAAGCGTATTCACGCCGGGCGCCATGAGCGTTGCCGCCATGAGCTTGAGCGCCGAGTTCTTGGCACCCTCGACTGTAACCTCACCCTCTATGGAACGTCCACCCTTGACCCTGATGACTTCCAACTTGCCTCCTGAGACGCGTCACGCCGGCGGACGCCTACGCGACCTCGTTGCCAGAGCGCTCAGCGTGCTTGAGCAGCAGGTTGCACCATTTTATCTTATTGTCCCAGTACGCACGACGATGATCCCCCTCAGGAAGGGCATCGCGCGTATCAAACGCGGCCTCTCTCGTGTCGCGCACCTGGTCAGGGTCAATGTCGTCGGTACGCCGAGCATGGTCGGCCAGAATGATGACATCCTTGCCATCTATCTCGACATAGCCACCCGAAATGATGACCTTCACGGTACCACCGCCGTCCGTCTCGCGCAGATGCAGGCGGACGACACCGTCACCAAGCGCGCAGATCTCGGCGGCATGGCCAGGCCACACCCCCAGCTCACCCGACTCCGTCACCAGGATGAGGCTTGCGACAGGCCCCTCATACAGGAGCCTGTCGGGACGCACGAACTGACAGCTAAGCTCTGCCATCGCCCTTCTCCTACCCCTGTTTGCCCGCAGACATCGTACTGGCACGACGTCGAACGTCATCAATGCTGCCCGCAAAGCGGAACGCCTGCTCAGGAATATCGTCGCACTGACCATCTATGATAGCGGCGAAGGAGCGGACGGTATCTTCGACCGAACAGTACACGCCGGGGTTACCTGTGAACTTCTCGGCGACGTGGAACGACTGCGAGAGGAACTGTTGGATCTTGCGCGCACGGGAAACCACGAGCTGCTGTTCTTCGGATAGCTCATCCATGCCCAAGATGGCGATGATGTCCTGGAGGTCGGAGTACTCCTGTAGGGTCTCCTGAACGGCCATGGCGACCCGATAGTGCTCGTCACCCACAACGGAAGGGTCAAGGGCGGAGCTGGAGCTTGCCAGAGGATCGACAGCCGGGTAGATACCCAGCTCGGTGATGGCGCGAGAGAGGACCGTCGTGGCATCGAGGTGCGTGAACGTCGTGGCAGGGGCCGGGTCCGTGAGGTCGTCTGCGGGAACGTAGACAGCCTGGACGGAGGTGATCGAACCCTCCTTGGTGGAGGTGATGCGCTCCTGGAGGTCGCCCATCTCCGTGGCCAGCGTAGGCTGGTAGCCGACAGCCGACGGCATACGGCCAAGGAGTGCCGAGACCTCAGAGCCTGCCTGAGAGAAACGGAAGATGTTGTCTATGAAGAGCAGCACGTCCTGGCCTTGATCGCGGAAGTACTCGGCCGTCGTGAGGCCCGCGAGGCCCACGCGCAGGCGCGCTCCAGGCGGCTCGTTCATCTGACCATAGACCAGGCAGGTCTTGTTGATGACACCGGATTCCGTCATCTCGAGGTAAAGGTCGGTACCCTCGCGCGTGCGTTCGCCCACGCCCGTAAAGACCGAGGTGCCACCGTGCTCTTGCGCAAGATTGTTGATAAGCTCCTGTATAAGAACTGTCTTGCCGACACCAGCGCCACCGAAGAGGCCTGTCTTACCGCCGCGCACATAGGGTTCCAAGAGGTCGATGGCCTTGATGCCAGTCTCGAAGACCTCGGTCGTAGTGGTGAGGTCCTCAAAGGGAGGCGCCGGATGATGTATGGGGTAGTAGAGCACGTCTTCGGGAATCCCCTTCCCGTCGACAGGCTGTCCCATGACGTTCCAGACACGCCCCAAGGTAAAGGGACCGACGGGCATCATCATGGGTCGCCCCGTATCATGTACCATAAGACCGCGCTGCAGGCCATCGGTGGATGACATGGCAACGGAGCGCACCACACCATCGGCGAGCTGGGACTCGACCTCGAGCACGGTGTGCACCTTGCCCACTGGCGTATCGCCATCGACGACGAGTGCCGTGTAGATGGCGGGAACCTTTCCATCAAACTTGACGTCCACGACCGGTCCGACGATGCGGATGATCTTGCCCGTGCCCACACTCTGGTACATATGGAGGTAGGCAGCCTCCTCAAGCGGCGTGCGCGTCTCTTCTAAAGTAGCCATTACATGTCCTCCAATGCGGAAGCACCGCCAATGATCTCATTGAGCTCTGTGGTGATGGCGCCCTGGCGCTCGCGGTTGTAGCTACGGCCGAGACTGCCAAGCACCTCCTTGGCGTTATCGGTGGCCGACTGCATGGCACGGCGACGCGCCCCATGCTCGGCGGCCGCCGAATCGAGCAGAGCGTGGAAGATGACCGTCCTGATATAGGCGGGCATCAAGTAATCCATAACCTCATGGGCCGATGGCTCGAAGGCGTAGTCGGTATAGGCCTCGTGCTCAACCTGCGAGAGGGCCTCAGGAGTGCGCGGACGGTTAGGCATCATGAGCCTCTCCCGCGAGACGGGAAGAATCTGTTCGCTGACCTGCACCTGATCCACGCGGTTCTTGGCGTGCCAGTACATGATCATGACGCGATCAAGTTTACCTGACGCATAGCCGTCCATAACATAGGACGCAATGCGGTCAGCCTCATCATGCGTCGGCTCGGAAGAGGTGCCGACGAAGGAGAGGACTGGTGGGATCTTGCGGTAGGTAAAGTACTCGGTGGGCTTACGACCACAGGTGATGACCGATGATTTGACATTTCGAGCCGCAAGGTCCCTCATCTGCTGCTCGACCAGGCGTTGTTGCAGGATATTGAAACCACCAGCAAGACCGCGGTCAGAGGCAATCAGGACAAAGAGAACGCTCCTCTCCTCACGATGCCTTTGCAGCAACGGCTGCGAGTCATCAAAGCCAGCAGACGCGACGTGGGCAAGCATGTGGGTGATGGCGTCCTTATAGGGCGAGGCATCCTCGGCCCGCAAGAGCGCCTTCTGGATCCTGGCGGTAGAGATCATCTCCATCGTGCGCGTGATCTGCATCGTACTCTTGATGGAACTCATGCGCCTCTGTATTTCGCGAAGGTTCGCCATCTGCTGCTACTCCTGGCCTACCGTGGTACCGGAATCCCCCGCAGTCATGTCCTCGGCCATCTCGGCGACGTCCGCCGCCTTCTTACGGTTGGGGTATTCCTCAAGGAAGTCGGTCTTGAAGGCCGCGACATAGGACTTGATCTTCTCGCCAAGCTCATCGGTGATCTTGCCCGCCTTGAGCGCCGAGCGCACCTGAGGGTGCTTCTCGGCCATGAACTTGGCAAGCTGGTCGCGAAAGAGCGTGACGTGATCGAGGTCAATGTCGTCGAGAAAGTCCTCCTTGGCGGCGAAGATGGCAATGACCTGGTCAGCCGCATCGAGGGCGGCATAGCGGCCCTGCTTGAGCAGCTCCATCATATGTGCGCCGTGATTGAGCTGGTACTGTGTCGTGCTGTCGAGATCGGAGCCAAACTGGGCAAAGGCCTGCTTCTCGCGGTAGGAAGCAAGGTCGAGGCGAAGCGTGCCTGCCACCTGCTTCATCGAATCGAGCTGCGCGGCACCACCAACACGTGACACCGAGATGCCAACGTCAACGGCAGGACGCTGCCCTTGGAAGAAGAGGTTCGACTGCAGATAGATCTGGCCATCGGTGATAGAGATCACATTTGTGGGGATATAGGCAGAGACATCGCCCTCCTGCGTCTCGATAATCGGGAGCGCCGTCAAGGAGCCGCCGCCATTGGCGTCAGACATCTTGCAGGCGCGCTCGAGTAGGCGCGAGTGCAGGTAGAAGATGTCACCAGGATAGGCCTCGCGCCCAGGCGGGCGATGCAGGGTAAGTGACATCTGACGATAGGCGACGGCCTGCTTGGAGAGGTCGTCGTAGACGACGAGCACATGACCGCCCGGATGACTGACGTCTGCGGACTTGCCATCCTTGTCATTGTACATGAAGTACTCGCCAATGGCAGCGCCCGCCATCGGGGCGATGTACTGCAGAGGCGCGGAGTCGGCAGCCGTGGCAGCGACGATGATCGTCTTGTCAAGCACGCCTTGGCGGAAGAGCGTCTCTTTGATTGCCGCGACCGTTGACGCCTTCTGCCCGATGGCGACGTAGATGCAGATCATATCGGTCTCGCGCTGGTTGACGATGGCGTCAATGGCAATAGCCGTCTTGCCCGTCTTGCGATCGCCGATGATGAGCTCACGCTGACCACGACCAATGGGCACCATGGCGTCGATAGCCAGAAGACCCGTCTGTACGGGCTCGCAAACCGGCTGGCGCTCCATGATGCCAGGCGCCCTAAACTCAATGGGCCTGCGTGCCGTCGCATCGATGGCGCCCAGCCCGTCAATGGGCTGACCGAGAGGGTTCACGACACGACCAAGCATGGCTCGACCCACGGGGATGTCCATGACGCGTCCCGTGGTGCGGCACTCATCGCCCTCGCGAATGGAGTCAACGTCGCCAAAGAGGACAGCACCCACCTCGTCGACGTCAAGGTTCTGAGCGAGGCCAAAGATGCTATGACCCGTGCTGGCACTTGTGAACTCCAGCAGCTCGCCAGACATGACCGTCTTGAGCCCCGATATGTGCGCGATACCATCCCCCACCTCGGTGACAACGGAAGCCTCCTGGCGATCGACGGTCGCGCTGATCTGGGCAAGCTGCTCGCGCAGCGTGCTCATGATCTTTTCAGAGCTGATAGTATCTGTCATTGCTCATCACTTCCGACAAAGGTAGAGGCGAGCGTCTTACGAATGTTAGCGAGCTGGGCACGCACAGAGGCATCATAGCGCTTGCCCCGCGCTTCGATGACGATGCCGCCCAAAATGGAGGGGTCAATGCGCTCCTGGAGAAAGACAGGAGCCTTGAGCCTCGCGCTCGTCCTCTCGCGCACCTTCTCACGCAGTTCGTCGTCCATGGGTATGCAGGTCGTGACCGTGACCGAGACGGTCGTATCCTCACTGTCGAGGATTTCCTTATACCGCTTGGAGACCTCAGCGATGAGATTATCATCACCGTCGGCACGCATGGCAGCCAAGGTCTCGAGGACCTCGGGCGAGAACTTGCGCGCGTGCTGCCACTGCACGAGGTTAGCGTTCGCACGACCCTCACCTCGTCCTGCCTCGATGAGTGCGCGGGCGTACGCCTCCACCCTCTCGTTTTCGATATGGTTAGTCAGCATCGGGGGTGCCCACTTCCGCAAGGTACTTCTCGGCCAACCTGCGCTGATCAACCTCGCTAAGATCGTTGCCTATGATCTTGCCGGCGATCTCGACCGAGAGGTCGACAACCTGGCCCGAAAGCTCGATCATGGCCTTCTTGCGCTCGGAACCGACGGCACCGTGAGCCTTAGCGATGATCCCCACAGCCTCTCGCTGGGCCTTAGCCAAGACCTGCGAACGCTCTTCTTCGGCCTCCTTCTTCGCCTTGGATATGATCTCCTCTGCCTGCCTCTGGGCATCGGCAATCTTTGCCTCGTATGCCTTCTCTTCCTCGGTGGCCTTCACCTTGGCCTGCTGCGCCGCGTCAAGATCGTCCTGGATCTTCTGCTGACGCTTCTCCATCATACCGAGGATAGAGGGCCATGCGAATTTAGCGAGGACTGCCCAGATGACCAGGAAAGCCAAGAGCGCAGGGATGAACTCGGCGGGCTTGGGAAGCAGCAGATCGGTGCCACTTGGCGTCTCCGCCAGCGCCACACCGGGCGTTAGCAGAATCGGCGTCACAGCAGCGACGCGAGCCAGCCATGTATGCCCCTTCGTATTCCTGTACATGGAATTCCTCCAACTCATGCGTCTCGTCGTTTGGCCGCCAACCTATTTGGCCATGAGCGTGACGACGAAGCCGATGAGTGCCAGGGCCTCGACAAACGCAGAGCCAAGGATGAAGGTCGTGAACAGACGACCCTGAACCTCCGGTTGACGCGCCATGGCCGTTGTCGCACCATAGGCCGCAAGACCGATGCCAAGACCAGCACCTATAACGCCAAGACCATACCCGATGACTCCCACGATTCCTCCTTTGACTTGTGCCCGAACATGGGGCACCCCAATGTCCCCTCTATTGCAATGGCGGGTAGTTCGCATCCATGCCCGCGAGTTGCCAGTCTCTTGGCCCCACCGCCCTATTCGCTCTCGACGAGCTGGATGTACACGGCCGAAAGCAGCGTGAAGACATACGCCTGGATGATGCCCACAAGAATCTCCACCAGGTAGATGACAATGAGCAGAACGATCCAAAAGGCAGACGCCGCAGCATACCCCATCGCGGCAGCCGAAACCCCCTGCATGAGCGGCCCCACGAAGAGGGCGGCAAGTATCGCAAAGGTACCCATCACGACATGGCCAGCAAACATATTGCAGAAGAGTCGGACAGCCAAGGTTACCAAGCGCAGGAAGGTCGAGAAGAGTTCGATGACCCACACAAGCACGTTGAGGGGAAAGACAACGCCCTTAGGGGCGAGGCTCTTAATGTAGCCGATAGGCCCCATACGTTTGATGCCCATCACGATAAAATAAAAGAACGAGCAGAGCGCGAGGGCACCCGTAACACCGATGGTACCCGTTCCGGGGTGCGCCCCAGGGATGATGCCCACGATACTGTTTGCCACGATGAAGAAGAAGATCGCAGCGAGGAAGGGAAAGTGCCTCTTCCAACTATCCCCAAGAATCGATTTGCACATATCGTCACGAACGAACTCGACAACGGACTCCATGGCGTTCACAAACACGCCCTGCGGCACGAGCCCCTTGGTCTGCCTGCCCTTGAAGGCGAAGATGACGATGAGCAGCAGAGCGAGAGCCACACACATCCAGAAGATATAGTTGGTCAGGCCCAGTCCACTCGTGCCAACAAGCGGCTTGGACATAAAGCCGTCGAGCAACTCGTCCATCTCGTCAGACAGCCCATCGAGCGGGTTTGCGACCATCGCAAGCAGTACAGTATCCACCATCCGTCATTCCCTTCGGCAAGGCTCGCCTAGCGCATGGCGCGCATCGCCCTCATTGCCTCAATCCCCCAGAACACGAGGAACGCTCCGACCGTCGAACTCCCAAAGACGAGAATGTACTCCTGTGCCATGGCATACAGGACGAAAACGCACAGCGACATAAAGACAAAAGAGACGATGATCGCCATGATTCCGTCCGGCACGCTCACGTCACATATCTTACTCTTTTGGAGCGTGCGTTCAAAGAGGCGGGCGGGCAAAACACAACCCGCGAGACCGCACAGCATACCACACGTGATAACGACCCCTACGCTCATCGCCCTGCATCTCGTCTTTCATACGTCAAAGCACCGAAGGAACCAGTAAAGAGTCTCTCTGTCACAGCCACAAGAATCCAGTAGCTCTGTGCAGCATCTATTATGATACCCCATTCGCACGTATCCATGCGGGGCGCAACCGACTCTGAGAAACCCTCATAGCCCCGCCCGCACCCTAGCCGAGGGCCGGGGCGCGGGCGCATCCCCTACTTGGTACCATAGATACGATCCCCCGCGTCACCCAAGCCCGGCAGGATGTAGGCGCTCTCGTTGAGTTCCCTGTCGACCGCACAGGTATAGAGCCTCACGTCAGGGTCGAAGTCCAGAGCCGCCCTGACGCCCTCGGGGGCCGACACTATCGTGAGGGCGCGGATGTCCCTGACTTGCGCCTCGCGCAAAAACTGTATGGCCGCCGTGAGCGAACCGCCTGTTGCGAGCATGGGATCCACGATGAGGCAGGTGCGGCTCTCGACGTCTGGCGGAAACTTACAGTAGTACTGGTGAGGCGCATGGGTTGTGGGATCACGATACATCCCCACGTGCCCGACGCGCGCGGAGGGAACGAGCGAGAGCAAGCCGTCCACCATACCCAGGCCGGCGCGCAGAATGGGAATGATGGCAACCTTCTTTCCCGCGATTCGCTTGCAGACGGTCTTCTCGAGCGGAGTCGTTACCTCGATATCCTCAAGGGGAAAGTCACGCATGGCCTCATAGCCCTCGAAGATCGCAAGCTCGCCGACCAGTTCGCGAAACTGCTTGGTGGGAGTGTCCCTGTCGCGCAGGATGTGCAGCTTGTGCTGAACCAGCGGATGGTCGATGATCGTAAGACGACTTGTGTCAAACCCCATGCACTCCCCCTCCTGGACTGGACGCGTCCCGCCCCCAGCAGGGGGACGGTCGCATGGCATCGGGGGCATTCTACCTCAGCCCCAGGTAGAGTGGATGTGAGGCCAGAAGCTCCTTGACCTCCGCCTCGATGCGATCGAACACCCTCTCGTCATGAACATGCGTCACCACGTCACCGATGAGCTCTCCGACGCGCTCGCACTCCTGCTCAGAGAAGCCGCGTGTCGTGATGGCGGCAGAGCCCACGCGGATGCCACTCGTCACGAAGGGCGAGCGCTGCTCTCCGGGAATCGTGTTCTTGTTGACCGTGATACCGACCCGCTCAAGTGCCCGCTCCGCATCGCGCCCGCTGACCTCGCCCTGCGCCACCCCCGTGAGGTCCACGAGCAGCAGGTGGTTGTCTGTGCCCCCCGTCACGAGGCGAAGGCCGCGCGACTCCATGCCGCGACCGAGCGCCTTGGCGTTCACGAGCACGCCTTGGATATAGGCCTTGAACTCGGGCCTGAGCGCCTCGCCGAAGGTCACCGCCTTACCGGCGATAACGTGCTCGAGGGGTCCGCCCTGCGTTCCCGGGAAGACCGCCGAGTTGATGCGCTTGGTGTAGTCCGGGTTGTTCCACAGGATGAGACCGCCACGCGTGCCGCGCAGGGTCTTGTGGGTGGTGGAGGTCACAACGTCGGAGCAGGGCACAGGGTTGGGATGCAGGCCGGCGGCGACGATGCCTGCGATGTGGGCCATGTCCACCATGAGGATGGCGCCACTGTCATGGGCTATCTGGGCAAAGCGCTCGAAGTCGATGGTGCGGGGATAGGCCGACGCACCTGCGATGATGATGGCGGGCTTGGACTCGCGCGCCTTTGCCTCGACATCATCGTAGTCGATGCGCTCGGTCTTGGGGTCAAGCCCATAGCTCTTGATGTCAAAGAGCTTACCCGAGAAGTTCGCGGGAGAGCCGTGCGTAAGGTGTCCGCCGTTGGAGAGGTCCATGCCGATGACGGTATCCCCAGGGCGTGCGAAGGCAGTTTCTGCCGCGTAATTCGCTTGCGCACCGGAGTGGGGCTGGACGTTGGCGAACGCGGCCCCAAAGAGCCGCTTCGCGCGCTCGCGAGCGAGGTCCTCCATTTTGTCGACGGCCCAGCAACCGCCGTAGTAGCGCTTGCCGGGAAGGCCCTCGGCGTACTTGTTCGTGAGGGGGCTTCCCACCGCCTCCATCACGGCGAGGGACACGAAGTTCTCGGACGCGATGAGCTCGATGGAGTCGCGCTGGCGACCGAGCTCCTCCTCGATGAGACCGCTGACCTCGCTGTCCTCAACACGCAGCTGCTCCAGATAGCCTGACATACCCATCCTCCCCTGCCTTGGGCGCGCCCATCTCAGGCCTCGGCCTGCACACCGGCACGCACGCTCATGATCAGCCCTCTTGCTCGAAGCTCTTCCCAACGCCCTTGAAGCCAGAGTCATCCTCACGCATGATCTTCTTGACCCGCGTGGCATGGCGGCCACCAGCACACTGCTGGGTCAGGAAGACCCTGACGATCTCCTCGTTGAGCTCCAAGGGCGTGAAGCGACCCGACAAGCAGAGCACATTCCCATCATTATGCTCCCGAAAGAGCCTTGCGAACTGAGGCGTCTGGATGTTGGCGGCACGAATGCCAGGAACCTTGTCTGCCGCAAGTGCCATGCCAATGCCCGTGCCGCAGATGAGGACTCCGCGCTCGGCCCCTCCAGAGGCGACGAGACGGGCGACCTTGTCCGCATAGTCGGGGTAGTCGCAGCGCTCCCCCGTCATCGTCCCCAGGTCAGCGACCTCATAGCCGAGAGACTGAATGTAGCGGGCAAGCGCCACCTTCTGGTCAAAGCCCCCATGGTCCGACGCGATGGCAACTCTCATAGCATAACCTCCCTCACGGGGCCCGCCGCACACTTAGGCCCGAGTTCGCATCCATCGATACCAGTGTAGCGCGAGAGTCGCATGGAAGGACAGCCCCGAAGCGCCCTGCGTTCAGATTCGGAGCGTCAGCGTAGGGAGGTACCTTGGCAAGGCGCCCGTGACAGAGGTGAGACCAAGGCACGGGCGCCTCAGTCGGCAGCGATGTGGACATTGCGCCATTGGGTGCACGGCCCGCCAGAGGGGGCCGTGACCACAGGGGCTACAGGGCACCCTTGATGACGATATCCCCGCCCTTCATGATGACCTCCATGGCATCGGGCGTGAGGGCATGGATGTCCCTCGCGACGTCACCTTTCACGACGAGGAGATCTGCGGACTTGCCCGCCTCAAGGGAACCGAACTCATCCTCCTTGCCCAGCATCTTGGCGCCGTTGCTCGTGGCCGCCTTGATGGCGTCAAGGATGGGGATGCCGACCTTGTCGACGAAGTCATACATCTCGTCAATGGAAACGTAGCCGTACGGGGTGACAAAGCTGAAGGAGTCGGAGCCGATGGTGACCGTGATGCCCAACTCATAGGCACGGCGAAGGTTGGCATAGGTGCGCGCGAGGCCCTTCTCGACGACGGTCTCGCCCGGAAACGCATCGAGCTCGGGAGTCCACTCGGGGGGATAGGTAGAGTACCAGGTAGGCAGAAAGCCAATGGTGGGCGTGAAGAAGGTGCCCTTCTCGGCCATGAGGTTCATGGTCCTCTCGTCCAGCTCGAAGCCATGGATCATCTGCGTGCAACCAAAGCGCACGCAGTCGTATGCCGCGTCGAAGTTGTTGTAGGAGTGCGCATACAGCGGGATGTGGACCATCGCGCACTCCTCGGCGATGGCCTGGATCTCCTCGGTGCTAAAAAGCTGAAGGCGGTCCGAGTCCCAACGCCAGATGCCACCTCCCGTGGCCCAGATCTTGATGGCGTCGGGATTCTCGCGCAGGCGCATGCGGATGGCCCTGCGCAGCTCCCACGGTCCATCGGCCTGGTAGCCCCAAGGGTGTGAGTCCTTGGAAATCTGGAGAGGCAGATGGTGAGAGTCGCCATGGCCTGCAACCCGGCAGAAGCCCAGTCCCGTGGCAAAGATGCGCGGTCCCTTCATGACACCCATGTTAACGAGATCGCGAATCGCGATGCCGTTGCGTCCGATCTCGACAACGGTGGTAAGGCCATGGGTCAGGGCATCATATGCCTGCTTGACGGCACACGCCTGCTTCTGGGCAACGGATTCGATGACCCAGTCGTTGTCGTTGTCGGTCAGATTTCCCGAGAAGTGCAGGTGGGTGTCGACCAGGCCCGGCATGACGGTCCTTCCCGAGACGTCACGCAGCTCGAAGCCCTCGGGAATCTCGGTGCGCCGACCGGCATAGATCAGCTTGTCGTCCTCGACCAGAACGAGGCTGTCGTTGACGGGAGCGGCACCAGTGCCGTCAACGAGTTGGCCACCTGCAAACGCGTACTTGCCCATATCGGAACCTCCACGTATCTCCATCGTATGGCCCCCACCTCATGCGGGGACTCTCGTCGAAATCGTCCTGTCAAAACGCGACCACCAGGGCCTGTCCGCAATGGCTCGCGACCGAGGACCCAAAGCGCCGCCTTGATGGCAAAAGCGGGGAGCCGCGAACCCGCGTGATGCCCCCTCGACGGAGAGTCGCAGACCTCGGCGGGAGGACCTGTAGAGGTGCTCCCCCAACCACCTGCTGTAGAGACCCTCGGCAAAAAGCCGCAGACCTCGGCGGGAGATCCCTCATCTCATCTCTTCCATTCTCTAAGGCAGGCGTCAAGGCCCGTCTCTATGGCTGTGCGGTCCATGCCGCGGCCGATGAAGCAGAGCCTGATCCTGCGATCGCCACAGACGGGGTCCCAGTCCCTAAGGAGCTCGGGTTGCTCCGCAAGCAGGCGACGCTTCTCCTCTTCGGGGAAGGAGTCTGAGAAAAGGCCGTTCTCGTAGAGCCGCACCTGCCTGCCCGCCTGCTCGAATACGTAGTCCATGTCGGGGTCCTGCCGTATCCAGACGGTGCCCTTGGCGCGAATGACGCTGCGCGGCCAGCTGTGCACGAAGTCATCGAAGGCGCTGGCGTCAAAGGGCCTGCGGCGATGGTAGACGAAGGTCGAGATGCCGTACTCCAGGGTCTCTGGGTCCTCATGCTCCTCGGGATGCTCCATGGCATCCATCCACGCGGCTGACCTGTACGCCCTGTCAAAGTCGAAGCGGCCGGTGTCGACGAGCTCGGCGATGGGAATGTTGCCATGCGCGGCCTCCACGATCACGGCGTCCCTCTGAAGGCCCCTGACAAGCGCCCTCAGCTCCTGGAGCTGCTCAGGCGTCACGAGGTCGACCTTGTTGAGGACGAGCGTTGAGCAGAACTCGATCTGCTGGATCAGGAGACTCTCGATGTCATCCTCGCTGACGCTGCTGCCAAGCAGCGCCCGGCCGCCATCAAACTCGTCGTACATGCGGGCACAGTCCACCACCGCCACGATGTTGTCTAGATCGAGCCGAGCGTGCTTGTCGGAGTGACTGCTTTGGTTACAGAAGGCCGAGATGGTATAGGTGATGGGAATGGGCTCGCAGATGCCCGAGGCCTCGATGATGATGTAGTCGAACTTTCCGGTGTCAGCGAGGTCGCCAAGCTGGAGGCTGAGGTCATTTGAGAGCGTGCAGCACAGGCAGCCGTTGGTCAAAGGGATGACGTCACCCTCCCTGGCATAGCCGCCGTCCTTGATGAGGGCGGCGTCCACGTTTATCTCGCCGATGTCATTCACGATGACAGCAGCGCGAACCCCCTCCGTGTTGGAAAGGATGTGATTGAGTATTGTGGTCTTACCGGCGCCAAGATAACCCGTGATGAGGATTATCTTGACCCGCTTGTTCTCGGTCATGTAAGCCCCCCAGCCTTGCGCCTGGTGCGAATGCCACCTGCAGACATACGGTCCCGCGACAATCGGAGATCTAGGGTTTTCGAGCCGCTGCCTTAGCGCCCCCGCATGCAAAGAAGATCACGAAGCCTATGACGATCCACGTGATGGTGATGGCCCATTCAACAGGCTTGAGCGCAGCCGGACTGAAGGGGATGACCATGAGGCCAACGATGATCAAGCCGGCAACGATGGCGGCTATGATGCCGCCCTTACCGCCGTTGACCACGTAGGGACGAGGAAGGTCAGGCTCGGTTTTGCGCAGCTTGAAGCAGGCGAAGCCGGCCATCGTACAGGCAAATATGAAGCCCAGGGATGCAACTGCCGTGAGGGGCAGAAGCATATTGCCGCCAAGAAATGGCCCGATGAGCGTCAGGGCACCCATAACGATATTGGCCTGTTTGGGAGTACCTGACGTGGGGTCAATCTGAGCAAAAGACTTCGGCAGCATCTCCTTGCGTCCTAGAGCAAGCATCAGGCGGGTGGACGCACCAAAGAACGCATTCATGGGACCCAAAGGGCCAAGGGTGGCAATTATGAGCATCGCAATGTAGAAGAAGATGTTAATCTGCTCTAGGACTGCCAGTGCCGGCACTGGCTTCATAACGAAGTCATGCCAGTTGACAATGGTGCCAAAGGCAAAGATGCAGATCAGGTAGAACACCCCCGAGGCGAGCAGTGCGATTGCGGGAACAAGACCGAACTTCTTCCAGTCAAGGTTCTCGGAAGCCTCCTCGGCCTGCTGGGGAATGGTGTCAAAGCCCGCATAGAAGAACGGCGTCATGACGAGGACGGCCAAGACACCTCCGAGGAGACTCGTAGCCTCGGTTGACTTGCCACCTGCGGCACCTATGACCTGCGAGAAGGGAGGCATCGCCTTGGCCAGGTTATCCCCACCCATAAACGAGATGATCATGGCCAGGATCATGCCCGTCAGCAGTGCCTTGGTCAGAAATGAGGAGAGCTTTGCCGCCGCACTGGCGCCACGAAAGTTCAGGACAATGACCAAGACCGCAAACGCAAGGGCGATGAGCGTGGGCCAAAGGTAGACGTCTGCCCCAAGGATCGTGTAGAGCTTGACCGACCTCAACCATGCAAGAACGGGAAACTCGGCGAACCTATCCGTCAGGAGCTTGGAGATGGCGATCGCCTCCCACGGGCAAAGCGGCGCGTTGCCCAAGAGGAGCATCCAGCCCGTCAGGAAGCCGAGCTTACGCCCAAAGGTGCGCTCCACGTATTCGATGATACCGCCCGAGATCGGAATCGCGGCAGTCAGCTCACCAAAGCACATGCCTATTGGAACCAGGAAGAGAGCGCCGATGGCAAATGCTATCATCGCTGGGATTGGCCCCCCTCCCAACACCATCCAGTCGCCCACGAGAAGGACCCATCCCGTACCAATAATTGCGCCGAAGCCAATGGTAAAGAAGTTGAAGAGTGTCAGCTCCTTCTTCATGCCACTGGTCGGCGCCGCGCTGCCCGCCATATGTATTCCTTCCTCCAGGGGGCCCACGCGCCCACCCCCAAACCAGCCATCGATACCGTCCCTTAGTTTAACTCAGAAAACAGTGGCATAGGATTCATCCATGAGTCGATGTCTGTGCCTGGGTGCCGCGAGCGTGTCACACTCCTCTGAGAGCGGAAGGCGGAGGAGACGGAGCCCCTCCGAGAAGCTCTTTGAGAAGGACAGTGCTCCTACAGGCTGGCGATGCTCACGAGTTTCTTGAACTCACGCTGACGGTCATCGAGTGCGCCCATCTGGTCCATGAGCGCTATCGCGCCATCGAAGCTGGCCGTCCCCGCATGCTCGCTCTTCGTTGCCACCATGCCGAACTCGATGACTGCGCTCGCGAACTTCCAGTTGTCGGAGGGCTGATCCGTGACGTCGGCTTCCCCGATACCATAGCTGAGCTGCTTTGAGTCGTTCTCGCCGGGATTCTTGTATCGTACGGACAGCGTCATCCACTCACCGTTCTTCTCACCCTTGCGCTCGCCGCCTCCGTACTTTGAGTCGATCTCGGGAAGCTGCATCGGCGAGTCGGCCGTCACGATCTCGTAGGCAACGGTCACCGCATGCCCACTTCCGACCTCCCCCGCATCGACCTTGTCGTTCTTGAAGTCCTCTGCGTTCAGGGAACGGTTCTCGTATCCGATGAGGCGATACCCCTTCACATAGGCAGGGTTGAACTCGACCTGCAGCTTGACGTCGTCAGCCACGGTGCGCATGGTGGCACAGAGGTCCTCCCCGAACACGCGCTTCGCCTCCTGGATCGAGTCTATATAGGAGTAGTTGCCGTTTCCGTCATCGGCGATGGACTCCATCTTTGTGTCCTTATAGTTGCCCTGTCCAAAGCCGAGCACCGATAGGTACACGCCGCTCTTGCGCTGCTGGCTCACGTAGTCGGACAGCTCACTCTGACTGGTTATGCCCACATTCAGGTCTCCGTCCGAGGCCAGGATGATACGGTTGTTGCCCCCCTCAATGAAGTGGGCGCGTGCTAGCTCGTAGGCCTTCGCAAGACCGGCCTGCCCGTTGGTCGAGCCGTTGGCGTCCAGCTCCCTCACCGCCTGCAGGATACGCTCGCGCTCGCGGGCCTTCGCGCCCTCGAGCACGACCCGCTCGCTGCCCGCATAGGTGACGATGGACACGGTGTCATCGTCGTTGAGGTTGGCGACGAGCTCGCCCATGGATTCCTTGAGCAGCGGCATCTTCTCGGGGTCTTCCATAGATCCCGAACTGTCGATGAGAAACACCAGGTTGTTCCCGTGCATCTGCGCATACTCCTTCGGCTCGGTCGAGAGTCCCAGAACGAGCAGCTTGGTGTCGGGATTCCAGGGGCAGGTGGAGATGCAGGGGGTTACACCGAAGGGCTCTGCGTCCTTAGGAGCACGGTAGTCGTAGCGAAAGTAGTTGAGCATCTCCTCGATGCGCACGGCACCCTTAGGGATGTCGTTCAGCTTGGTGCCAGAGCTGAGCATGCGACGCAGATTGCAGTAGCTGGCGGTATCCACGTCGGCGGAGAAGGTGGAGAAGGGATTGGCGGCCACGCTGAGAAAGCCGTTCTCCCTCATGGCGGCATACTCCTCGGTGTTATAGGGCACTGAAGGCTCCTCATAGGGAGTGCCTATGGAGGAGCTTGTCAAACCCTCTGTATTCGCGCCATCGGACGAGTCGAGACTCTTGGGCTGGTGGGACAAGGTTGGTGTCGCGTCCGTGCGACTGTCCCCCGCAAGTGAGCTGTCCTGCTCGGGAGCGGCCGGGGCACATCCCCCCAGCGCAAGGCAGAGCAGACAGCCAGCGAGGGCTGAGCGGACAAGAATTGAAGCGATCTTCTTCATGATGCCTCCTCGTGTTGGAAGGTGCTGGAAGAGCCCCGAAAAGGGCCCTTTCCTATAACACGATCGGGCGGTCGAAAACGTCGAAGCTTTCTTGGAAATGTCGAGGGTCTCTTGGAAGGGACAGAACTTTCCCTTGGGCGGGCCTCTCGGACGCGACGGCTCCCACAGTCTAACGCGGGGGCAGCACGAGCCGCCTCCCGGTTTTAGCTCGCCTGGACTGTATAGCGGCAGAATCGCTCCCGGTCGGGATCGCTCACGCCCACGGCCTCGTCCTTGTCGCTGCCGACAAGGGAGTAAACGAGAAGGACGCTCGGCGCGCCCGGCGCAGCGCTGGGACGATTGATCTCGGCAAGCGGTTCGCGCACGGACTCGACGTCATCCCGGGAAAGCGCCTCATCACTTCTTTGGTAGCTGCGTCCCTCGAACTCTATCGATGGCGGAAAGTGCGTCACGCCTGACGCCTCGCTCGCCTGGCCTTGCTCCTCGCTCGCTGCCATGCCGTTGGTCTTCGCGGCGCTAGAGTCCCCCGCCCGAGACTCCCCTGACATGTTGTCGCTCGTCTTTGAGGGAGCAGATGACGTGAGTGCGTCATTGGTACGAGCGGCATCCATGGCCGCATGTGGACGGGTCAGCATTCCTACCCCCACGATGAGGGCAAGGCAGGCCGCCGCCCCTATCGCGATCCTGCGCGCAAAACGAAGCCTCGCCCGACGCGGGGCCGTCACCGGCGCGCCGCGCGAGGCCCGGCTAACACCCCGCGCGGGACGATCAACACCCTGCGCCTCACTGTGGGCAAGGATGTTCTTAAGCATCCGCTCCTTGGCCTCTTCGCTCGGAGTCATGCGCTCGAAGGCCTCCCGTATGCGACGTTCGTCCATATCACTGCCCTCCCAGTGCCTTACGCAGTATCGCTCGTGCCTCACGTAGGTGGGTACGAACGGTCGAGCTGGGCTTACCCAGCATGCGAGCGATGTCGGCTGCGGAATACCCCTCGTAGTAGTGCAGGTACACCACGTCCTTATACTTGGAGTCAAGAGCGAGGACCGCGTCGAGCGCCAGATCAGGACCCCTCTCGTCGGCAGCTGGCTCAGCCACGCTCTCGAGGGAAACGCCCTTGCGCACCGAGGACTTCAGCACGTCCTTGCAGTGATTCGATGCCACCCTGATCAGCCACGCCTTCTCGTGCTCCTCGTTTGTAAAGGTCGGACGAGCCTTCATGAGCTTGACGAACGTGGATTGCGTCGCATCCTCGCTATCGGCCGCGTTGCCCATGAAGGAGTAGCACACCCGATAGACGGTGTCCACGTGACGCAGGTAGATGGCCTCCACATCCAAGGCAGTGTCTCCAAGTCAGAACAAGTCAGAGCAGGCCAGAGCAAGGGCGCGCCATCGAGTATGCCCTCCTATACGTAATACGATCGAGCGGGCCCAAACGTCGAGACAGTATACCATCGAGTCTCGTGATGGTTTGTGTACCCAGCTGGGGTCGAGTATCGCGATCGGGGTGGGTCGACGGCGTTATCACCCAAATCGCAGTGCATCCCGAGTAGAGCGCAGGGTGACGGTGCGTGGCGTGGGACCCGCAGGGTGCGGCACGCAGGGTGCGGCACGGTGACGCGAAGAGTGTGGAGCACAGGGTGCGGCACGATAACGCGGAGAGCGTGGAGCGCAGGGTGCGCTTTTCCGTGAGGGACGGATCGCGTCGAGGGACAGAGCGCGTCCAAAGTGCGCTTTTCTGTGACGTCGCTGGTCTAGGATGCGCTTTTCCGTGAGGGTGCCGGCACAGAATGCGCCTTTCCGTAGAGTGCGCTTTTCCTTACCTGCGCAAACGTGGAGCCGTCTCACGGAAAAGCGCATTCTGGGTGTGCGGCCTCACGGAAAAGCGCATTCTGGGAGGTCGGGGTCACGGAAAAGCACAGTCTGCGCAGGCGGCCTCACGGAAAAGCGCATTCTGGGTGGGGAGTCGCGCAGAGTGCGCCTTTCCGTCACGTCGCAGCCACAGAATGCGTCTTTCCGTAGAGTGCGCTTTTCCTTACCTGCGCAAACGTGGAGCCGTCTCACGGAAAAGCGCATTCTGGGTGTGCGGCCTCACGGAAAAGCGCATTCTGGGAGGTCGGGGTCACGGAAAAGCGCATTCTGGATCCCACCGGTTGGGCAGGGTGCACCTTTCCGTGAGACCAAACTCCAAGCCGAGACCTGCGAACCCTCGCGCAACCCACCCCGCAGCCTGGCGGGGGGTTGCTCGAGCGCATTTGCCCAGTTGAGGCATTCTCTATAGTGCCCCGCAGCCTGGCGGGGGGGTTGCCCCACACCTCCTGGGCGCCGCGACGTGACGGAAAAACGCATTCTGGCGCGGTGAGGCACCTCGCCAGGGAGAACCGCGTGCTCGCAGCCGACTACCCCTGAACGTGCCCGAGGCCGATCCCTACAGCTGAGTTGCTACCATGAACGCGACCTGCACGAGCTCGCGACAAATTGAACGGGCAAGCGTCTTGGCGATCACGAAGTCACAATCGTCCGCCACAATGCCAACGTGTGTGGCGACAACGTGCGACGCGATGCTCGCACTCGAAATGCCTGCGCTCGAAACAGGCGTCCCGATGATGACGCCAATCCCGTCTCTGCGAAACGTTTAGACGTCGGTAAAGGAAGCATTCTTGCAGGTACAGCAGAAGGTATCAGAGGGTTTGTTCAGGGAGATGCCCTGGGTACGACCAAACGTCTGATCCTGCAGTTGCAGTACGTGGTTTGAAGAATACTCCCTGTCGCATGACGACCGGCCGAGGATTTCCCGAGACTGGTGATCTTGCGGAGCGTCTTGAGCTCGATGCACTGGCGCGAGGAAAGATCCCGCTCTTTGAGCCTACTATCCAAGTAGTCGTAGCGCCTCGGGGTCGCAACACCTCGGTGTACTCTTGATGGCGTGCATGGGAAAGGGAGGCCTCACCGAATGCTCCGCTCCATGGGGAGGCTGCGAACCTTCAAATCCACGTCGGCCATATGCAAGCCCGATTCCACTTCCTACAACAGGCCGGACATGTAAAGGGGCAGGTACGACCGGTTGCCATCGACGGAAAGCTGCTTGGTATGCAACACCACCTCCTCACCCACCCTCTTGGAGTACTTCTTCCTGAAATCGTCGAGCGACACGGTGGTGTAGTTCTTCGAAGACTTGGTCTCGATGGGGCTGACGCGCAGTTTTCCCGCAGCGTCAGCGAACGGCTGCGTGATCAGGAAGTCTATCTCGCGCGGACGAGGCCGCGCGCCATCTTTCTTGCCGGGCTCTTCCCAGGTGTGGTAGTAGAGCGCATGCCCGCTCGTACGCAACTACTGGGCCACGACGTTCTCAACGAGCATGCCTCGGTTGACGCTCACGCGCCCAAACTGGATATCCCTCTGGACCTCGAGCGCGCGGGGGCCATCGGCGAACGCATGGGTCGCGAGAAGACCGGTATCAGCCATGTACAGCTTAAGCGAGCTCGCCCTCTCGGTCAGACGCAGGCCAACTGAAGGGTCCACGCACATGCGGCAGGGATTGACCAGGTGCGCGTCGTCCAGCCAGTCGATCGCGGGCTCATAGTCGTCGTACATAGAGCCCCTCCCAACGCTCGCGAACTTGAAACGCTTAGATGCCGCAGAGAGCTGTCCGGGAATCTCCTGGAACAGCGCACGGGCCCGGCACGCCTCGGTGCCACCGAACTTGCCGATATCCTCCAGGTACAGATTGAGGATGCTGCGCTTGACACGGTCGCACGAAGAGAAGCGCTTTGACTCGACGAACGCCTCGACGGACTGGGGCATGCCGCCCACGAGAATGTACTCGTCGAAGAGGCGCATGACCTTGGCGTGCACGGGATCAGGCAGGGGCATTCTCTCAAAGAAGGCCTCGCGGATCGCGTCCACGTAAACGCTTGCACCCATTGCCCAGAGATACTCGTCGAAGTCGAAGGGGTGAAGCTGAAGGCGATCCTCCTCAGACGGTATGACGATGTCCCCCACGCTCTTGCGTATGGAGATGAGCGATCCGGTCTCGATATAGTCGAAGCGGCCGTCGGCCACGAGGTGCTTGATGTACTCCTGCGCCATAGGAAAGCGCTGGACCTCGTCGAAGATGATGACAGACTCACGTACCGGCATGTCCTTGACGTACTGGAGTTGCAACATACGCAGGAACGTGTCAACGTCCTCGCGCTCGTTGCGAAATAGGTCGAGCACGACCTTAGGGACCTTCGAGAAGTCTATGTAGATGTGGTCGGCATACTCATGCTCCGCGAATTCACGCACAAGCGTGGTCTTGCCCACACGGCGGGCACCCTCGACGAGCACGGCGCTCCTGCCATTGGACTCTCGTTTCCATTCCAGCAGCTTGTCGTAGCACTTGCGCGTGAACATCCAACACCCCTCACACTCGAAACAGATAAATCCGCTTGTTCTTATTGTTCCACAAGCCAATGAATCCGTATGTATCTAACTTCCGTTTTATGGATACATCCGCAGCTATCTCTCAACACGCTTCATAGTCGGAGGTAGTACACCTCAACTCAATCGCAGCGACATCCAGCGCGGTAGCACGTGGGGCAGTGACGCGTGCTATGGTGACCCGCAGTGTGGTGGCGCGCGGGGTGCGCTTTTCCGTGAGGGGCGGATCGCGTCGAGGGACAGAGCGCATCCAAAGTGCGCTTTTCCGTGACGCCGCTGGTCCAGGATGCGCCTTTCCGTCACGTCGCGGCCACAGAATGCGTCTTTCCGTAGAGTGCGCTTTTCCTTACCTGCGCAAACGTGGAGCCGTCTCACGGAAAAGCACATTCTGCGCAGGCGGCCTCACGGAAAAGCGCATTCTGGGAGGTTGGGGTCACGGAAAAGCGCATTGTGACCCAGCGACTCACGGAAAAGCGCAGTCTGCGATTCTCAGATCGCGCAAACTGTGCTTTTCCGTCACATTGCCGTCCTAGAGGCGTGGGGTGCAACCACCCGCCAGGCTGTGGGGCACTATCAAAAGTAACTCAACTGGGCAAATGCGTTCGACCAACCACCCGCCAGGCTGCGGGGCGGTTTGCTCCAGGATCTGCAAATTTGGTTTTGGAGTTTGACTTCACGAAAAGTCGCAGTCTGGGCGCGCAGCTTGGATGAGCAGTCTGGGCGCGCAGTCTGGGTAGATGGTCTTACGAGAAAGCGCACCCTAGATCAGGCCGGGACACCATCAGTTCACCGATGGCCATTCCCGTCCGGGTGTACGAGGGACATCAGGAAGTGTGATGGTAACCCGCGCCCCCAGAATCGCGCCGTCGCCGCCCATCCGATTGGAGAGGCTGAGCCTTCCGCCATGCGCGGCGACGATCTCGGAGGCAATGGAAAGACCCAGGCCAAAGTGCGGCTCGCCGCGTTCGTCCGGCCCCCCTGCGCCCGTCCTATGGCTGGCGCGGGACTTCTCACCCCGGTAGAAGCGCTCAAGCCCGTGCTTGAGCGCCGCCGGCGAAAGACCAGGTCCGTCATCCTCGACGGCGATGGAGAAGGCACGCGCCCTGCCACCGCGCGCCTCTTCGCCCTGCGCCTCTTCGCCGTAGGAAAATGTGAGCTCGACAAGGCCACTCACCGTATAGTCACAGGCGTTTCCCACCACGTTGAGAACGGCTCGCTTCAAGGCGGACGAGTCCCAGAGGGGCAGGGGTGCATCGCCGGCCGACATAGCCCGACAGGCCTCCAGAAACGCGGGCAAGCGCAGCGGAGCGAGGGCAAGGCCCCGCGCCACCGTGAGGCGTGTCGCCTCCTCCTCAAGCTCCTCGGCAAGGCGCCCGGGGTCGACGGGTTCCAGCTGCAGGGTATCGGCCGCCCCACGGGACACCTCCACAATCCGGCTCACAAAGGCATCCATAGAGGTAGCCGCCTCGCATATGGCATCCGCACAGGTCGCCTGCTCCTTGTTGAGCCGTCCTGCGGCCGCGTCCTCGGCCATGAGCTCGGCGTTGCCCCGCACCACCGTAAGCGGAGTCTTGAGGTCATGGGCAAGCGCCGCCACCTGCTCCCGTCCGCGCCTCTCGACCTCCCACTGCGCCTCCAGCGAGCGCCTCAACGAGACGCGCATCTTGTCCATTGCCTGCAGCACGTCATCGACCTGCGCCACGTTGCTATGCTCCACGGGTGCGTCGAGGTCCTGCCTCCCGACAGCCTCCGCGGCACGAACGAGTGGCTCCATCATGCGCGTGAGCATGCGGCTCGCCCGTACGGCGACGCCAGCGATCAACGCCACCAGTGGAGGACCCACGCTCCAGAACAGGAGACTTTGCGGGTCGGGAAGGGTATCTCGCCTCCCCTTGTCCGCCCACTGCGGTACGAGGTCGTAGCTGAGCACGCAGACCTCGTCACCCGTCAGGGGGAGGCGATAGTACAGCCGTGACTCGGCCGCCCCCGCGCCCCCGTCGCGCACCCTCGTCCTCGCAGGCGACGCCGCGACCACCCGCGCGCGCTCGAGCTGGAAGTCACTCATGTCCGACGCGACAAGGGTGCCCCCCGCGTCGAAGTGTGCATAGCGATATGGCGAGGGAATGGCGGTCGCGTCAAAGGAGGGCTGGGCAGAGAGGGTATCGGCAACCTCCTCGAGATGGGTCTCCCCATAGTTTGCGGGCAGTATCTCGCCCGCCCCCATCTGCCCGCCAAAGACAGCGAGAGGTACCCCGACAACGAGGATGATGCCCACAAGCAGGTAGAGAAAGTAGCGGCTGACCACCAGCGCGAGCGGCAGTCGAAGGCGGGGGCTCACCTTGGCGTCCTGCGTGGTGGCGATACCTTCGCCAGTCCCTACGCGCGCCACTTGTACCCTGTCCCCCACACCGTCTCTATGGGGTTGACGCCCGCCCGGCGGAGCTTGGCGCGGGCGTTGCTCACGTGCATGGAGACCGTGTCATCACCCACGTCCGAGGCCCAGCCAAGCGCGCTCTCGCGGATCTGTGCCCGAGAGAACACCTTGCCCCGGTGCCTGGCAAGAAGCTCGCAGACGGCGTACTCGGTGGGCGTGAGCGACACGACCTCACCACCCACAAAGAGCTCACGGGCACCGAGGTCAAGGCGCACATCGCCCAGGGCAAGCACGCGCGTATGCGCCCGCCCCTCTCGGCGCAGGTGCGCGGCCACCTTCGCGCGCAGCTCGGCGATGCCGAACGGCTTGCGGATGTAGTCATCGGCACCAAGTCCCAGCCCGTGCACGGCGTCCTCCTCGGCCACCTTGGCGGTGAGGAAGAGGATGGGAGCGTCCACAAGGCACCGGATGCGTCCCACCAGCTCGAAGCCGTCCATCTGGGGCATCATCACGTCGCACAGGACGAGATCGTAGCGCGAAAGATCGAGTCCGAGCACAGGCACGGGATCGTTTACGACCTCGACGACGTGTCCGTCGCGCACCAGCGCGCGAGAGAGCAGGTCGGTGATCGCCTCGTCGTCGTCGATGGCGAGAATCCGTGCCATGTGCCTTCGCCTCCTCGCGTGCTTTCCGCAGGACCCTTCCAGGACCCGTACCATCGTCGCCGACCCAGCGCCACCAGCCCGGTGTCGTCGACTTACCCATGAATATATCAGGCGCACGGGCGGGTGCCAGACGCACGCGGGCGCTATGCCCTTGAGACATCATCCGCCACCCAGGGCGTCGCGCGCGGCTTGCGGGACCTCCGATGCGTCGACGCTGTCGTAATGCCTGCCCGAGCTACCCTTGGCGTCAATCTTGAGCCACCCCTTCCCGGATGCCTCCCGACCGAAGAGGATGATGCTTACTGTGACACGCGTGCCGTCGTCGGTGGCTGCCTCCACGTCGTACACGTAGTTCGTGCACGAACCTGACGCATCGCGATACGAGTCCGAGTGAGAACCCGGGGTCGGACAGCGCGCCCAGACCGTCTGTGACGGTATCGGCAAGAGGCTGTCGAACACGCTCTTTGCCACCGTCCCCGCACCGGCACAGCCCGTACAGCCCTGTAGAGACGAGACGACGAGCATGGTCGCGACAGCCAGCGTAAGGAGCACGCGCCTGCGTCTTTGTGTTCCTTCCATCATGTCAGACACCTCCTCATTCCCCGCGCCGCGCGGGTTCGAAGCGAGAGATCCATGCCGCCATCGCTCCCAAAAGCAGGAAGGTCACGCTCACACACAGGCCCACGGCCGAACCTATCGCAGAGGCGACGCGGGTTGCGGCAGCTGCGGAACCCGCAGGGCCTGCGGCGATGGAGAGCTCGACGGGCAGGGACCCCAAACGCGCCGCCCAGCTGGTCGGCAGGTACGAGAACGCATTGGCACCGGCAGCGGTAAGCTCACCGGTCATGAGGCCGTGCGCGAGTCCGCCCAGCGAGAAGAACGCGAGCATGAGTCCCACCGCGCCTGCGGATATGGCCGCATTGCGACCCCAGCGCAACGCAATGGCATAGAGGATGAGGTAGATGGGGGCACTGCCAAGCGAGAGCCCAAGGGCGGCAAGCGCCCACGCATCCGGCCCCAACGCCTGACGCCCAGCCAACACGAAGGGGACGACGAACACGACCATGGCAAGGGCAAGAGCCGCCGCCCCCATCAGCCAGAGCGCAAAGAGCCTCGCGGCGAGCGCCCGGTATCTTGACGGGACGGAGAGCAGGCCCGAGAGGCCCGTGGCCTCCCCCTCACCATCCGCGTCCAGGCCGCAGACGATGCCCACCATGAGCGGCATCATCGCGCCCAAGAACTGCACGAAGGCATCGGCTCCCATCGACGCGTCCCAGGGAGCATAGGCGAAGTACGCCCCGCACGCCATCCCTGCCGCCAGGGCGCACGCCAAGTGCAGCGGCACGAGCGGCGAGTGGTGCAGGCGCAGCGCCTCGGCACGCAAGGCGTGCGGCAGCGTCATTCTTGGCTCGCCGACGGCACAGCCGCCCCCTACCCGACAACGCTCCTCCTCTTTCCGCGCCATCATCGCAGCTCCTCCGACCGGTCGAGCCACACCGCACCAGCAGCGGTGAGCGCAGCCGTGAGCACGGCGGCAACGATGAGCGCCAGTGCAACGTCTGGCCCCTGGGATATCGACTCAACGAGGGCCATGCCGGGGCTGGCAGGCTCACCGCTCGGCAAGACCGGCAGAAAGGCCGTCGGCAGCACGATGGTGGCCGCAGGTGGACAAGCAGGCCAGAACGGCACGACCGACCACCCCAAGCTCAAGGCCAGCTGCACCGCCAGCGGGACGAAGACGCCCGCGAGCATCCCGACGCGCATGGTGAGAAGGTGCGTCGCTGGTATCATCCACGAGCCCATGACGGTCAGCGCGAGCGCTACGGCCAGCATCGCCGACATGCTCGCCGCGCCCTGCGGCACCACGAGCGACATCACGGCGTACACGGCAAAGACGACAAGGTTTGACAGCAACAAGAGCGCCAGACACCAGGCGACCTTCGCACCCCACGCCAAGTGCAGCGGCACGCCGCTCGAAAGCAGGGTGTGGTTGCCCAGGCGCGCATCTGCGTTTGCCACCGTCGCGGCAATGAGCGTTATCGAAACTGGCATCAGCAGCGCATACCAGTAGTTCCACGGTGAGTACGACAAGCCGAACTGCGGCACGCTCAGGGCGACGAAGGCTGCCAAGAGCGGAAAGGGCAGAGCCAAGACGATGGCCAGGCGCACCGGAGCCCCATGCCTCGACTTCAGGGCCTCCGCACGCAGGACGCGTACGAAGGAACCCTGCGCGAGCGTGTCCTCGCTACCGGACCTTGCCATGGCAGCGCCCCCTGCCATGCATTGTCCTCTCATCGTCTTCCCTCCTTCCTGCACACGTTCATGAAGAGCGCCTCCAGGTCCTCACCCTTGTGCAGCGCGTCCTCGTAGGCGAGCCTGCCTCCGACGATGATGCCCACGGCATCAGCCGTGTGCTGCACCTCGCCAAGGATGTGGCTCGACAGCAGCACCGTGATGCCCTGTTTGGGAAAGCTCCGTATAAGTCCGCGCAGGTCCTCGATGCCAATGGGGTCGAGCCCGTTGGTCGGTTCGTCCAGAATCAGCAGGCGTGGGTGCACCAGCAGCGCAAGCGCTATGCCCAGGCGCTGCCTCATGCCCATCGAGAACCTTCCGGCGCGCTTGGTCCCCGTGTCCGTAAGTCCCACCGCCCCCAAAACCTCATCGATGCGTTCCTCCGGAAGCCCCAACAGTGTGGTACGCACGCGCAGGTTCTCGCGGGCGGTGAGGTTTTGGTAGAGGGGCGGCTGCTCGACGAGCGAGCCGATACGGTAGAGGTCATCGCGCCGCCAGGGACGCCCCTCAAAGAGCATCTGCCCCTCGCTGGGATGCAGCACGCCCGTTACCATCTTGAGCGTGGTCGACTTACCCGCCCCATTGGGGCCGAGCAGCCCGTAGACCTTTCCCTCTTCGACATGCAGGGACACATGGTCCACCGCCGTCTGCGCACTCCCACCACGACCAAAGCGCTTGGAGAGCCCGCGTGTCTCAAGGACGCATCGCGCCATATGTCGCTCCCTTCTTCTCGTCTTCTTGCCTCACCCCCAAGTCTGGACAGAATTCCTAAAGAAGCGCTAAAGGTCGTCGCGACGTGTTCTGCAGCTGCCCGAGAGGGCCGGGCGATCGCGACCTTCCCGCGCTCCCGTGCTTGACGGATACCCCTTATGGGTATATAGTGCGCAGCGGGTTTTGGTGAGACGCGGTGAGGCGCTAAGGATAGGAGAATGGCGACGTGAGGACAGGCGGGGAGGACACGATGGGCACGGAAGCTGGACCCCACCCCGATCGCACGGGTCCTCGCACGAAGCACACCCCGCGTCCGAACCAGCTCAAACGTGACGTCACACGCCGCCTGAACCGCGTCATCGGCCAGCTCAACGGCATCAAGGGTATGGTCGAGCAAGACCGCTACTGCAAAGACGTCCTCACCCAGCTCGCCGCCGCCGAAAGCGCCGTCCAGGCAATCTCGCGCTTACTGCTCAAGGAGCATCTCGAGACTTGCGTGGTCGAGCAGATACAGGAGGGCAACATAGAGGTCGTCGACGAGGTCATGGACCTCCTCAAGAAGTTTGGCGCCTAACGAGGTGCAGGCGCCATGAGCGGGACGCAGCGCCATCACGCGGCTACGTCACCTGGTTCCAGCCCACACGAAGGGAGTGACCCAAGCATGCCAAGCGAGACGCCCGCAAGGGAGACCTTCGACATCACCGGCATGACCTGTGCCGCCTGCCAGTCGCGGGTCCAGAAGGTCGCGAGCGAGACCAAAGGCGTCACGAACGCCAGCGTCAACCTGCTCAAGAACTCGATGGAGCTTAGCTACGATGGTGACCCCGCGACCATAGCCGCCGTGGTCAAGGCCATCGACAGGGCCGGCTATGGGGCAGAGCCGCGCTCAACCGCGACACCTACGGCCAAAGCTGGCCGGGCCACGACCGCCCTCGTGAACCCAAGGGATAGTGCCCAGAGGGCCATCAAGGCCAAGCGGGACCAGCTCGTATGGTCCATCGTCTTTGGCGTGCCCCTCTTCTACCTTGCCATGGGACCCATGCTCTTGTGGCCGGAGCTGCCCGGCCTAGCTGGCATGGAGGGCATGATGGCCTCGGCCGTGACGCAGCTTTTGCTCGCGACCTGCGTGCTCTTTGTCAACCGGGAGTACTTTGTCAGGGGCTTCACGTCCCTTGTCAACCTGGCACCCAACATGGACTCGCTCATCGCCATAGGCTCGACGGCATCGTACGCCTACAGCCTCGTGGGTATCTACCAGATGGCCCTCTCCCTTGGCGTGGCAGACCTGCAGGCGGCGCACCACGCCATGATGCACAACCTCTACTTTGACTCGGCTGGCACCATCCTCGTGCTCATCACGCTGGGCAAGTACTTTGAGGCACGCGCCAAGGGCAAGACAACAAGCGCCATCAGCACCCTCATGGATCTTGCCCCCAAGACCGCGACCGTGGTCCGCGAGGGGCAGGAGATCCAAGTTCCCACCGAGGACGTCCGGGTGGGAGAGCGCGTGATCGTGCGTGCGGGAGAGTCCGTGCCCGTGGATGGCAGGGTGGTGGAGGGCTCTGCCTCCATAGACGAGTCGGCCATCACCGGCGAGCCCATCCCCGTGGAGAAGGGCGTGGGCGACGCGGTCACGGGTGCCACCGTGTCCCAACGTGGTTGGATAGCCATGAGAGCCACGGCCGTGGGTGACGACACCACGCTCGCCAACATCATCCGCCTCGTGGACGAGGCCACCAGCTCGAAGGCCCCCATCGAGCGTATGGCCGACAGGATCGCGGGTGTCTTCGTCCCCGCCGTCATCGGCATCGCGGCCGTGACCTTCATCGCGTGGATTGCGCTCTTCGCACCAGGCAACTTCTCTGTGGCCTTCAACCACGCCGTCGTCGTACTCGTGATCTCCTGCCCCTGCGCCCTGGGGCTCGCCACGCCGACCGCCATTATGGTAGGCACCGAGCGCGGAGCCAAGTTTGGCATTCTCATCAAGAGTGCCGAGGCGCTCGAGACCGCCTGCAAGCTGGACACCGTCGTCCTGGACAAGACGGGCACCATCACCGAGGGCAGGCCCCGCGTGACCGACGTCGTACCTGGAAGCGAGGTGGAAGAGAGCGAGCTCTTTCGTGTGGCCGCCGCGCTCGAGCACAGAAGTGAGCATCCGCTCGCCGAGGCCATCTGCGCCCACGTAGACGAGAGGTACCCCGGCGCCGACGACGGCGTCGCGATCACGGACTTCGAGCAGATTGCCGGGGGTGGCCTCAGGGCAACGGTCGATGGCCGCCTTGCCCTCGCGGGAAACGCCCGCCTCATGGAGGCCGAGGGCATCTCGCTCGGCGCGCTTGACGCCCATGCCGACGCCGTAGCCACCCAGGCCAAGACGGCGCTCTTCTTTGCGAGAGATGGCAGGGCCCTCGGCATGGTCGCAGTAGCCGACACCGTGAAGCCGACGTCGCAAGATGCCATCGCCCGCCTGCGCCAGCTGGGCATACGCACCGTGATGCTCACGGGCGACCAGGAGAGGACCGCACGCGCCGTCGCCAACCAGGTGGGCGTGGACGAGGTCATCGCGGGCGTCCTTCCCGACCAGAAGGACCGACTCGTCCACGACCTCCAGCGGAAGGGTCACAGGGTCGCGATGGTCGGAGACGGCATCAACGACGCGCCGGCGCTCGCCCGTGCTGACGTAGGCATCGCCATCGGCGCGGGCACCGACGTCGCCATCGAGTCAGCCGACGTCGTACTTATGCACTCCGACCCCGCCGACGTCGCGACCGCCATCGAGCTCTCTAGGGCAACGATGCGCGATATCAGGCAGAACCTGTTCTGGGCGCTCTTCTATAACTCAATCTGCATCCCGGTGGCCATGGGCGTGCTCTCGCCCTGGGACGTCAGCCTAAACCCGATGATGGGAGCGGCGGCCATGGGCTTCTCGTCCGTGTTCGTGGTCACCAACGCCCTCAGGCTCTTTGGATGGGAGCCCAGTGGGGCAGGCCACAGAGCGAGGGCAGCGGAAGTCATCCCCGCAAAGGATGAGGGCACGACTGACAACGCCTCCGGCACCGCCGAGGCACAGGAGAAGGGAAGCGATAGCATGGCAGTAAGGACGCTTTCGATCGAGGGCATGATGTGCGAGCACTGCGTGGCCCATGTGACAGAGGCGCTCAAAGGGGTGCGCGGCGTGAAAAACGTGCACGTGTCGCTTGAGGATAAGAACGCAACCCTCGACGCAGGGCCGCTCGTCTCTAACAAGCGGCTCGAGAAGGCCGTCGAGGACGCGGGCTACAAGGTGACGTCCATCGCGTAGGGACATCGCGCCGCGTAGGTTGCGTCGCCCCTGGAGGCCGGCGCGAGCGGCACGGCGTACCGCAGCACAACAGTGTACACAAATGCCCCAAAACGACGCCGAGAGGCCATTTTCACCAATTTGTGTACACTGTTGCATCCCCACGTCTGTCCACAACGGCACAACAGTGTACACAAATGCCCCAAAACGGCTTTGAGAGGTCCTTTTCGCCAATTTGTGTACACTCCTGCCCTTGGTTCCCAAGACGGCCGTGCTATAGTAGAAGTCGCACGTTGACAGGTGGCAAAAACAACGGACGAGGGGAACGTGACATGAGCGACAAGATGGGCGGCATCACAGTTCAGAAAACCACGACCGTACCCGCAAGCATTGGCCGTATCGCCATCGCGACAGCGGCGCTGGCGATCTGCGCAAACGTTCAAGTTCCCCTGCAGCCGGTCCCGTTCACCCTACAGATCCTGGCGCTGGGCCTCATCGTCGCCACGCTCAACACGAAGGAGGCCCTCTCCTCCACGTTTTCGTATCTTGTCATCGGCGCTCTTGGCGCCCCGGTATTCGCAGGCGCCATGGGCGGTTTTACCAGGCTTGTCGGCCCCACCGGGGGATTCATCTTGGGGTTTGTGCCTGCGGCCGGCGTTGGGTCTTGGCTGTGCGCACGACTCGCCCGCACGAGGCTTCCCCAGGCTACCTCTACGTTTTTCGCCATCATCGCCGCGATCGCCATCGCTTATCTCTTTGGGTGGGCGCAGCTCATGGTGGTAAGGCAGCTCTCGCCTGCTGCCGCCTTCGCAGCGGGGATCGCGCCGTTCGCCGTGATGGACCTGCTCAAGGCCGTCATCGCCACGAGCGTCGTCTCGGCTGGCAGGATTGCCCTCCGCGCACGCAAGTAGCCTTCCACGGAGGTACACCTTTCGGGCCGAGCGACGTCATGCAGCGTGGGCGATTTGTGCCTGCGGCGCACGGCAACATGCGCTGGAACCACAACTCTGTGTATTATCACGAGCTGGTCGCGGATGCCGCAGAGAGGGGAGGGTCAGCCCTCGACGTGGGCTGTGGTGACGGCGAGCTCCTGGAGCTGCTTGCAGGGGTGTGCGAGCGCGTCGTCGGGGTGGAGGAGGACCCCGTTGCCGCGCGTGCCGCAGCCGACAGGGTCGCAGGCAGTGGCACCGTCATCTGCGGTGACTTCATGGCGGCAAAGAGTCTCCCTTTGGCTGGCTTTGACACGATCACCTGTGTCGCATGCTTGCAGCACCTACCTCTCGAGGCGGCGCTCGCACAGATGGCGGAGTTGCTGCGGCCTGGCGGCAGGTTGCTCGTCATCGGCCTCTCTGCGAACAAGTCGTTGGTGGACTGGCTGCTCTCCGCCCTCATGATCGTGCCTGGGAGGGTGTCTGGCTGGATCCATCGCGAGAGCGCCTTCCCTGGCATGAGGGTCGCTTGGCCCCGTGAGTCCCTGGGCGAGATCAGGTCCGTTGCCAGCATCCTGCTCCCCGGAGCACGGATCAGGAGACGCCTCTACTGGCGCTATTCGCTTATGTGGACGAAGCCCGCTGCCTGAGTGGACCGCGACGTTCCGTCGCAGGCGCCCGCCCGTGAGGGTGCCTGGCCTTGGGTCAAAGCCCGGTTACCCCTGCTGAGGCTCACCCCTTAGCCGAGACCATGCCGGAGATGTAGCTGAACCGGCCGTCTATGTGGCTGATCTCGGCGCTCACCTGGACCTCCCAGCCCCGCGTCAGGTCGTAGGTTCGCAGCGTGCGGTCGGACTGGGTGTAGAGCGTGTCGCCCCTGACGACGGCGTGGTCGAGCGCGTACCCGAGGTCGACGACCTCGCCGGGGCGCCAGCGCTCCTCCGCCTCGCAGACGGCGGCGGAGGTCGTCTTGCCGTTCGCGTCGTCGTGGACGTCCCCGAACAGGGCGACGAGGCGCTCTCCCCAGGGGACCACCTCGAGGACCTGCCTCCCGAGGTCGAAGGCCTCCGTCGCGCCCGTGGCGGGGTCGTACGACCCGAGCACCTGCGACTCCGCGTCCTCGCTGGTGCCCGACCAGCTCGGAAAGTACACCCTGCCCCCCAGGGAAGCGGGCGGAACTGATACTTCTCGAAGGCGCTCAGGTCGATTCTCTCGACGAGGGAAAGATCCAGGCCGTAGACGTAGAGCCAAGGCCTGTCGTCGGGCGCGGCGATGTCGGTGGCGAAGGCGCAGAGCCTGTCCTTGCAGAGCGCGATGGAGTCCACGCACACGCCCCGCTCCTCGGCCTCGACGACCTCGCCTCCCGACCTGGAGCAGCGGCTTACGTAGGAGCTGCCGTTGAGGTTGCTGCAGGCGTAGACGTAGTCATCGTTGGCCGCGATCCCGTACATACCCACACGGTCTATGCGGTGGACCCTCACGCCGAGCGTCGAGAGGTCGATCTCGAGGGCCTTCCTCTCGTCCTTCCTCCCCTGGTACCCCTCGGGAATGACGAAGAGCACCCCGCCGTGGACGACGGGCAGCTCCCAGCTCCCGCCGAGGCCCGCGTAGGGCAGGCGCAGCTCCCCCAACTCCGCGAGGGCGCCGTCGTAGAAGATGACCCTGCTCGCCGCGATGTTCTCCCGCGTCTCGAGCACGCAGAGGGCAGTCCTGCTGGTGTCGAAGCCTGGGCCGCCGGAGGGACCCCCTTCGCTTGGGGCGGGCGTGCAGCCCGCCCCCGCGAGGCAGGCGCCCAAGGCCGCAGCCAGGCCGAGGAACGTCCGTCGTCTCACCTTCGCCTCTCCTTCCCCTTCGCTATGATCGCATCAGCGTAGCTCCCACCTGAAAGGAGCGCTACCGCGCATGAGTGTACACCGTTCTGGTTTGATCGGACAAGACCAGATCGGCGGGGTGTATCGCCTGCCCAAAGACCCACGTGTTGAGGTCGATGCCGTACAGGTCGTGGAATGAGGCCCATACCAGCTGGGAGCAGTAGAACCTGTCGCGCGTCTCGACGTCGAAGAAGTTGTAGTTGTACGGCTTACCGCGCTGTCCGGCGCACCACTCTGCGGCAGCGGCGTCCTGGGCCAAAGTGGTTGAGTTGACGGTTAGGCCAATGGTCAAGGTATACCTGTCATCCCAGCGATTTTTCCCAAACTGTACCCCATCCTGGAGGGACTCGACCACCCGCTCCCTGTCGTAGACGATCGCGGCGTGACCTGATGGAACCGACCCCATGTATGGGTCGGTCGTAACAAGGATCTCGCCCTTTCTTGTGGGATAGACACCGCTAGTCGTTGAGTTGATCGAATTGGTTGATTCGGTTGAATTGACGGTCATCCGCAGATCATTGACACTCCCCTTATCGGGAACCACATCCTGCTGCAATGCACTATCCCAGAGGTCCGTGACTTCCTCTTCGGGAAACACGTCCTCAGGGGCAGGGCTAGGGCTGGCAAGCACGGGCGTAGCCATGCCAAACACACATGTCGCCGCCAGAAAGACCGCCACAAGGAGCTTGTAGATTCTCTTGCTCTTCACTTCTTAGGCCTCCTTTTTGAGAGGTTTTGGAAGCGAGAAACATAACGAATTGAAACCCTTTGGTCTATCTCGAAAGCTGCTTATCTCAACATCCCAACGTAATTGGAAGAGCGCGACGGCACCCTAAACTGTTTTGTCATTGAAGATTGCGGGCCTCATGGCTACGCCTCCTTCCACACAACAATTTGTGTTTGCCTTCGTAAATTGTAAAAGATTTCAGTAATTTATCGTAGTTAATAAATTGTTTGTAACAAGCTAGAAATATCAGTTCCATTTCGAGACGTGACTCACCTTGGGTGTGCTCGACCTGTCACAGCTCTGGTAGTCGGAGTAATCCAGTCGGCAGCAGGGATAGATGCCCGCAAGGGGTCAATCGCTCTGGATTCGCCACTTCGATTTCGTTCAAAATGGGCTCCTCATAGTTTTAGCAGGTAGCACAAGGGAGGGCCGTGGGGGGGTGTAGCTTTCGTGGCGACCGGACGGTATCATTCCGCGCCAGGTCGGCGAGCATGCGAACACACTCCCTACCTTCCGAAGGCGACAAATCTCATCAGATCGACAAGCCCATGGGCGATCATGGCGGAGGCAACATCCCTTCTCCTCTGCAGAACGGCAAACGGCAGCCCAAAGAGCAGTGCCAGGACGGCAGACTCCACCAAACCGTATTGATGTGCCAGGGCATGGGGAACGACCATCATAAACCACATCGTGAGCGTCCGTGGCCTTGACCTATCCCTGCCATACGTAGCTAGACAGAAGACCATGAACGCAGCCCTGCAGACCACCTCCTCCATAATGGCAGGGCTAAGGCTTGCTATGAGCTTGTCCATCGAGAGCGACGGGACAATGGGAGCATTGCTCATGCCAAAAAGGCAGTTGACGACCCCGAGAGACACACCCACGACAACCCCCACGACGATGCTAACCAGCACCGCCCCCTTGCCACCTTCCCTGATGATCGCAAAGCTGCCGACACTACCATGCACGCCAAACATTGCCATCGAGCAGACGAGCGTTGAGGCAAACACGAGCGCTGCCCCGGCAGAAAGACTGTGACTAGCTACCGATGTGGAGATTGCGGCAGCCAATGCCAGAGCAAGCGAAACCCCAACCTGCCTCGGCTGGGGCCTTTCATAGTTGAGCAGCATATACACGGACAAAGCTGATGCCCACACGAGCAGCACAGGCCAGAGCAGCACCGAAAAGCTGAGGTAGAGCACGAAAAAGATCGCGAAGACACCCCACAGCAGGATGGACGGAGCTATCGCCTTTCCCTTGTTCACCCTGCCGACCTCCTCTAGGATGCCAGCTCCTCCACGGCATCGCCGACTGTCCCCATCCGAGGTACCATGCGTATGCCTCGACCCATCGCTCACCGTAATGACTTGCCGGCAAGCTGGACGTTATGGTACATCTATGCTTGCAAAATGTGCAAGACATGTATAGGATAACTTACCACTTCTGAAAGGACACGGACATGGCGAAGAAGGTAGGGAAGGTACTACGAAGGATACTTGTGTCCCTCGTCTGCGTCATCGTGCTCATTGCCGTCACGATATTTGGCCTTCGTTGGTACAACGGCAGCAAGTACACGATCATGCAGCGGGCCTTGTCGGTGCGCGAGACCCAGTACGAGACGAACGACTCAATCCGAGCCATCAAGGGCACCTACCTCAAGGGCTTTCACTTCATCCCGAAGGAGCGCACGCACCCGGGCACCGTCGTCGTCTACGGGGGCTCCGAGGGCTCGCCGGGATACGAGCAGGCAAAGGCGATCTCCGAGCAAGGCTATGAGGTTCTTGGCCTCTACTTCTGGGGGCAGGAGGACCAGGCTCCCACCCTCGCAAACGTCCCGCTCGATCAGTTCGAGGAGGTTCAGACCTACATAAGGGACAACGTAGACCGGCCAACCCCGATCACCGTCATCGGCACGTCGAAGGGTGCCGAGTTCAGCGCCGAGCTTGCCGCACACGGCTTCGCCATTGATAACCTCGTGAACTTCACCCCAGCAGACCACAGCTATGCCGGCCTCGACTACACGAGCCAAAACGAATTCCCGAGCTTCACCTACCAGGGTCAGGCCGTGCCCTTCGTGTCGCTTCGTAAGGCGGATCCCAGCGCCTCGGCAAAGCTCATGTGGGACCTCGCAACAAACTATCCGCCCTCGTTTCGCGCGTCCTATGAGTCCGCTGCCGCCAACGCCGACGACGATACGAAAATAGACCTGTCCGGCTTTAGGGGCAACGCCCTCTTCTTTGCAGGGGATCAGGATGCCATGTGGCAGGGCGACAGCTCGGCAAAGAACCTCGCCTCCCAGTCGGACTCTTTCGAGGCCCATATCTATTCCGGTGCTGGCCACGCATTCTCTGATCACCTTCCCGAGTATGGCAGCGGGTGGGAGATCATGCTCGGTGGAACGGCCGAGGCCGGAGCCAAGGCTCATGCAGACTCGATGAGAATCCTCCTTGACCGCCTGTCCCAGTGGCACGGCCAGATCTGATGCGGTGTCTTGCGGGCCTCTGACGCATGCTGACCCTCTGTCTACGTCGCCATGCGGCAGAGCCAAGCGGCAACGGATCCTCGCGCTCGGTGCCTCCGGTGCGCTTCTGTCAAACCAGCTTGAAAGCACAGGGCCTTTCGCGCTACCGCCACGCAGGGCCGCCGCCTTGGGGATGGGCGGCAGCGTCCACATGGCCGAACGCTCAGCCATATGCTATGATGGCGACATCGTAACCAATGAAAAAGAAACCTTATGGATAATAGAGGTGGGGTGACAGGGCCTTTGAGTAAGGTCTATCTCTTGCAGCACTACTACGACTATGGTAAGGAGAGCGAGCACGAGGAGGTGAAGGAGCTCGGCGTGTACTCGACGCGGGAGCTCGCCGAGGAGGCGAGGGACAGGTACTCCGCGCTCCCGGGCTTCAGGGACTTCCCGCTGGACTGCTTCTTCATCGCGGGGCTGACCCTCGACAAGGACGCTGGTTGGGAGGAGGGCTTCGTCTCCTGCTGACGAAGCGAGACGGCCCCGCGAACCCGTCCGCGACGGGGCTCCGCGACGGAGGGAGGATGACGGAAGCTTGACCAAGAAGGTGTACTACTTAGAGCACTGCTACAGGTATGGCAAGAACAACGAGCACGTGGAGGGAAAGCGGATCGGCATGTACTCGACGAGGGAGCTCGCCGAGGAGGCGGCAGACAGGTACCTCCCGCTCCTTGGCTTCAGGGACCACCCGCGCGAGTGCTTCCAGATAAGCGAGTTCGTCGTGGACAGGGACACGGCGTGGACGGAGGGGTTCTCCGTCCCGCCCCATCACGTCAACCCCCTGCCCGAGTCTGTTGCCTGGCCGGACTAGCCGGACTGGCATGGGGCCACGTCCTCAAAGCCCGGAAGTCTGTCAAGATCCTCGCCTCGCCCATCCGCCCTGGTAGCAGGCTGACGCATGTGACGTACGAGCAAAGGGCTGATTTGGCAAGGCAGTCAAGGAGACTGCCTTGCCCTGCCGTTAGTGAAGCCAATTTATGGCCTTCTGGCATATGGGCTCATTTCTGCCTGCGTTCTATGGCCATGCAGACCTTGCACACTTGGAGGACCCCATTAAAGTGCACGTTTTCGTCACCTTAAAGAAGTACTAACTGGGCTTTTATCGATCGACCTGACGAGAACGTACACTTTTGAGAGTCCTTTATTTTGAGCTTCACAGCCCTTCCGTAAAAAAGCCCCTGCCCGATGAAAGGCCGCGCCGGGCACATCGCAGTGGATGCGCCCGGCGCGGGCCTTAGGGATCTGTCACGGCAGGCAGGCGCCCGCCACGCGACCAGAATTCGTCACGCGATCATGTTGCCGTACTTGTTGATGCCCTGTATGGTCTTGAACGCCTGGTCCACGCTCACGGGAGCGACGGTTGCCTCGAAGTTCGTGGTCGTGCCATCGGTCGTCGCAATGCCGCCGCTCAGGCCGATGGTACCGTCTCCCTTGTTCGTAACGGCGATGGCCACGGCGTTGCCCGAGACCGCGTCCGTGACGGTGATGATATTACCCTCGTCCTCTGCCTTGCCCATGAAGCTAATGTAATCGCCAGAAGAGGCGAGGATGAACAGGCCGGCCTTGGACCCGTCGGCGTTGCAGATCCAGTAGACCCCCTCGTCGTCCGTATCGATCCCCATGTAGGCCTCAGTGATCTCGTCCTTGGAAATCGTGAAGTCACTTGCCTTGCTGGAGCTCGAATCCTTGGAGCTGGAGTCGCTAGAGCTGGAGCTCGAATCCTTGGAGCTGGAGTCGCTAGAGCTGGAGCTCGAATCCTTGGTTGAGGTGGAACTCTCCGAATCAGAACTCTTTGAGTTCGAGCTACCCGAGCTGGAACTACTTGTCGTGTTCTGCGAGCCGCCGCTCGAGTTGTTCTGCGAACCACCGCAGGCACTCAGAGGTATACAGGCTAGCGCAAGCGCAAGCCCGACGGCAATGATCTTGGCACGAACTTCCTTCTTCATGGTGACTTCCCTTCTAGACGCACGCTTTTATCTTGCAGGCAAGGTCACTCTCCTCAAGTCAGCCCCGTCCAGACAAACGTGACAGGGCCTTGGTGGAGGCGCTTCCTTCCTCTGCGACCAAGAAGATAGTAAGCTCGCTTCGAGAAAGATGAGTCATACCAAAGTATCATGGGCCTCAGGCTGACGTCGCACACCCTACAGGATGCCCAGCTGCTGCGCCGCAGTCTTCGCCTTTGCGCGAGAGGTGACACCGAGTTTCTGCATGATGTGACTGACGTGCGACTTCACCGTGGGGAGCCTGATCCCAAGAACCTCTCCTATTTTTGCGTTGGACATGTCCGAGGCAAGGAGCCTAAGGACCCTCTCCTCTGTGGGCGTGAGTGGTCTCGCAAGCCTCATGGGCTCCTGCAGGAAGCCTGGGTAGAAGGACGCCATGCGCCGCGTCGCGGCAAGCAGCCGACGCATGAACGTAGGATCCTTGTCCCACGTCATGGCCTGCAGCAGCGGAAGAACCGCGATGCCGAAGGTAGAGATAGGCTGCACGAAGGAATAAGACTGGGCCACGTCGAGCGCCTGTCCCAGCGAGTCTTGCCACTCTCCGACGTCGACTGGTCCATCGGGCTCTTGGCGCAGGCGCCACTGGGCGATCGCCTCGATCACGTGAAGCGTGATGCTGTCGATGGTCCTGTGCGTCTCGGATAGTATGCGGCGCCATGGGGCGAGCACCAACAGAGCATGCGCGGCATCCCCCAAGGCAAGCTCGACTTGGGCGAGTGTCAGGTAACGGTACCGGTCCATAACGAAGGGGGTGAGCAGGTCCGTTGGCGCCTTGCTGCGATGCCAGCTCTCCCAAGCTGTCCTGTCACCTCGCCTAAGATCGATGCGGGCGAGCGCGGCGTCGATGTTGGGCAGGAAAAAGCTCTCCCCACGCTCCACAAAGCCACGTCGCAGCACCGTTAGGGTCTGGCGGGCGTCATCGGCCGAGCCCGAATCGAGCTGAACGCGAGCTATGAGGCTTGTGGCGGCAAACTCTATGTCGGGTGTCCCATGAAGGCAGATCTCGGGAATCGTCGCGGCCAGCGTGAGTACAGAGGCCCTGACATCCTCGCCGCGCGTGAAGCGGCTCTCGGTGATCGCGCATAGCGGAAGTCCCACGCCGTCCCTGCCGAGCACGCGGGCGACCGGCTTCGCAAGGGTCTTATAGAGCATCCAGTCATGTCGCGACCACTCGCTGAAGTCACGGCCCCCGTTCATGATAGACGGCAGGCCACTGGTAACGGAGAACGAGAAGACATCGCGATCCAGAGAACCGCTCCCCAGGGCGCGCGCCGCTGACACCAGGAGCTGAGACAAGGAGGAGTCTGGCCTAAAATTCAAGGCAACGTCCAGGTAGAGGAGGTCGGACTCTGCGGCACGACGTCGCCTTGCCGTCACGTCTTTCCCGCTCGCATAGGCCTTGAGCCTATCGTACCAGTACCGTGAGGCGGGGTAGTCCGCCAAAAGCAGCATGAGCATGCTCATGCCCATCATAAGGTCCGGGGACGAGGCGATGTCGTCCTCAGGCAACGCAAGGTAATATGGTGCCAGCTCACGGAAGTACCCCCTGCGGGGATTCAGGCGCGAGTGGCGCTCGAGGAGCTCTATGACCTTATGACGCTCGCCGCATAGGTCATGGCAGCGAATGGCCAGAACGTGATCGCCGCTCTGCTCAAAGTACATCGCCGCTCGCGCATAGAGCGCCTGACGCTCGGGCCTGCTCCACTCCTGTTCCATCTGCCAGATCAAAAACGACTGCCAGAGGGGCCAGAACGTCAGTCTGCCAAAGGCATTCTGACTGAACATGCGCGTATCACGCTGGAGTCTCCCGATGATTGACTCCACGCGCGGGTTGCTCGTAAGCACCTCGGCCAGACCCGCGTCAAAGTACTCGAATGGCGACACGCTCAGCATGAGCGAGCGTTCCTCAAGTGAGAAGTCAGCATATATGACCTTCTGCAGATAATTGAAGATTCGCGTCCTCACCGACTCGTAGACATCCTCGGAGAAGCGAGCCGCCCTCATGCCCCGAGCCGCGCGTCGGCCGAGCTCATCCAACACAAGCGTTGCCATGAGCGGATAGCCCTCGGTCAGCTGGATGATCTCGCTCAGCTCATCGCGGGAGAGCTCAAGCCCCCGCCCGCGACTGACCTCCTCAAGAGCCATCGAGTCGAGCATCAGGTCTTCGGGCTCGATGGTCAGCTCCGTGCGCTCCGCCTCATACTGGACTAACCAGCCCGGCAGAGGACAGCGCCCACAGAGGATGAACCGTGAGAGGGGGTGCGTCCTTATCTGCTCGCTCAAGGCGTCCTCCCCCGCCTTGTCAATGCTCTGCAGATTGTCAACAAGCAGCACACCGCCGCCGGGCGAGGAAACCGCTTTGCCGTCCGAGACCACAGGAGAAGCCGTTCCGGGAGGGATGGGTGCGCTTCGCTCATCAGGGAGGGAGTCTGCGAGCCTGCGTGCAAAGTCAGGAGCGCCCGCATCGAGGCTCTTGTACTCGATGCCCCCACGCCTCAGCAGTTCGATTGCGCTTGAGGTCTTGCCGCACCCCGCCGGTGCGCTGAACAGGATGACGCGACAGCCTCCAATCGCATCAGAAAAAAGCTCGGAGAGGCTCTGGGTAATGGCGATGGGATTGTCAGCCATCATCGGACTCCTCGCATGCGAAGCGAGCGGCCCTACCGGGGCGTCAACCCCATCCATTGCCGCTTCTTTGCGTCACAACACTTTAACTCTAGCATCAAGGTCTTCATATACATCTGAATAGTACTATATCATGAGCGGGCAAGCACGCTGACACAAATCTGGAAATATATTGAAGCATATGGAGGGACCGGCGCGCCATAACCCCAGCCCTTCGACACTACCTGACACTACGGGAAGGGTCGCCTACGCGAGAACAGGCATGATCAGAGGGACTGCCCGGTGCGCAAGGTAGAGCGGAATGTTCAGCATTGTGCCGTCACACGAGAGCTCCCTCATGGAAAACCGCACTCGCACAGGTGTGCCCTCCGGGTGCCTTTGGGCGTAGTGGCGCAGACTACGGGCCGTGACCGACGTACCCGACTTGACCTCCATCGGAACGATGGCATTGCCGATCTGCGCGATGAAGTCAACCTCGTGGCGCGGCTTGTTGCTCGTCCAATAGCGAGGTGTCACGTCCAGCTGGGGAAGGAGGGCCTGAAGCGCGTAGTTCTCTGCAAACGCTCCCTTGAACTCCAAGAAGAGGGCATCCTCTTGGGTAAACGCCGAGGCCGCAAGCCGGGAAAGTCGCCTCAGGAGCCCCACATCGAGGGCGTACAGCTTAAAGGAGGAGGGGTCATCATAGGCGGCAAGCGGGATGCCATGCGCGGCGTTGAGGCGAACCCGCGTGAGGAGGCCGGCGTCACAGAGCCACTCGACGGCATTCTCGTACTCGCGGGCACGTGCCCCATCCCGCGCCAAGCCCCACATGAACTTCTTGTTTTCTCGTGCGAGCTGTGCCGGAAGGGAATTCCAGATCAGAGAGAGCTTAACAAACTGGCCGCGACCGCCGTGCTTTGCGAAGTCGCGCTCATAGGAGTCAAGAAGATCCGAGAGCAGCTTATCGACCTCAAGGATATCCTGATGTTCTGACCACCGTGCAACCACCTCAGGCATGCCACCCGTCATGAAATAGCGACGCAGCTGCTCGACAAGCTGATTTGAGAAGACCCCGGGCAGCGGTGCCAGCTGATCGAGCTGGTTGAGGTAGGTATCGAGATTGCTGTGCCCCACCCCGCGAAGAAACTCAGAGAACGTAAGCGGGTGCATGTCGAGAAACTCCACCTTGCCGACCGGAAACGAGCCCGTCGATCGAGACAGCATGACGCCGGGCAAAGAGCTGGCGCAAGCTACGTGGTACTCGGGAGCCATCTCGGCGAGTGGCTTGAGCGCTCCGATTACCGCAGGGCAGTCCTGGATCTCGTCGAGGATGAGGAGGGTGTGTTTTGCGTCGATGGGCTGACCCATCGCAAGGGAGATGTTCTGAAGCATGCGCCGCGGATCATGGGTACTTTGGAATAGCGGCGCGAACTCACTCGGTATGCCCGGGGCGATCTCCTCGAGGCTGAGGTAGACGCAGTTTTGGTAATGGGCTTTGCCAAACTCTCTGAGGGCCCATGTCTTGCCCACCTGACGAGCCCCTTTTAGGATGAGCGGCTTGCGATGGGGCGACGCCCGCCAGGTATCCAAGCTCCTTAGAACGTCTCTGTCCATTCCAACCTTTCCAAAATGTGATCTGTGTCACATTATATAGATATAAAATGTGATGGCTACCACATTTTGAGAGGCTTCGCGAGTTCGTGTGGGTAGGTGGTTGCGTCACCGCCCCGGTGGGGCGGGCCTCAGGTCCGAACACCTGAGTAGCACGGGGGCCATGTGGCCGTCGGTGTCGTGGGACCCGTGGCCCCGCCCAGTCGCGCGAGCAGGAGATGCAAGAGTGTACACAGATTGGCGAAAATGGGCTCTCGACGCCGTTTCGGGGCACTTGTGTACACTGTTGCGCCGTTGCGGACAACCGTGGGTGTGCAGGAGTGTACACAGATCGGCTAAAATGGGCTCTCGACGCTGGTTTGGGGCGTTCGTGTACACTGTTGCGACGCGGTTCGCCAAGACAGCGACCCGCACAAACCCCCGAAGAGCCCATTTTGAGAGGCATTTACTCATGGCTGCGGGGCTTGGGTCTGGACAGAATCGCCCTTCGAGGTAAGGTGCAGGCAAAAGTTGGGGGCGAGCAGCCCTCCAGACGAGGGCTTCCCAACGGCAGCCACCTACCAAGGACGAGGGTAGCCAAGGCCTGCCCAGCTGAGGTGTGCATAATGGGACGAGGCGTTCGAGGCCCACGCGATGGGGGCGGGTGCCCCCTACAGCCCGAGTGCCTCGAGCTCCTTAGCGGTCTTCTCGACTTGTATCTCGATCTCCTTGGCGTTCTTGCCAATGATGGACTTGAGACCAAACAGCCCAGAGGTCACCGTGTTGATCGCCTCGTTCACGACGGCGTTCGTGACGCCCGCCTCCTGGTTCTTCTGGACCTGGATTCTGTGCTTACCAAACATCGTGACCCACACCTGATTCTGGCTGTCGAGGGCAGGAAAGACGATAACGTCGGCAAAGCCGTTCTTTACAAGCTCCGGCTTACCCGCGTAGAAGCGCTCGTCCTTGATGCGCTCGTACAGAGCCTTGGTGTCAGCGAAGGGCTCTTTGGTCTTGACGTGCTTGAGCTTGAATCCGAATGCCATGATGGTTTCCTTCTTCTCGTGATGACAGGTACCGCTGCGCCTCCTCTGCTGCGCAGAAACGAGTGTAGGCAGCCCCGCCCACGGCTCCCTCATACCAAAGTATGGTCCCTCGCAGTTTTTGGCGGGGACGGCGGGGATGCGCGGGAAAGGTGGCCCTTGTGCCGATCAAGCGATATCATGCATAGATAGAACTGCGAGCGTGCGGGAGCTGTCGTGGACGCAGGTGACGCGAGGGTCAGCGGCCGCACCAGGGAACCCGTTCCGAAATCAAGAAGAGATAGCAGCATTCACATATCAACAGGCCTATAACGTGTAGGGGGCTGGTGGCATGAGGCCGAGGGTGAGGGCATCTTTTGGCATCACGGGGGACGACTTGGACCTGGGCGCGATAACCGAGTCACTGGGGATCGCACCGACGGAGGTCTACCGGAAGGAAGATGCCCATGCGGTGATCAAGGAGATGGGCCTCGCAGCCGACTCGTGGGGGTACACCATCCCCCGGGCGGAGTGCGCGTCCGTCTCCGAGCGGATCGGGGCGCTGGAGGCCGTGTTCGGCGACAAGGCAGGGCAGGTCGCCACCGTCCGGGAGAGGTACGCGGCCAACGTCAGCGTGGGGCTCTCCCTGCACGCGGTGATCGGCGACGAGCCGGACCTGACCCTCACGAGGGGCGACCTGGC
>ERZ773083.237-NODE-237-length-49612-cov-3.508203_pt1 | contig 49612 bp, 35 predicted proteins | sample MGYA00511465_ERZ773083 | MGnify/ENA primary metagenome ERZ773083 (study PRJEB29015, sample SAMEA2738001) | human oral metagenome | biome: human oral; feature: human-associated habitat; material: dental | place: China | collected 2060 ... | reverse complement strand
ATGTGGCGAGTCATTTATTCGGTAAGCCCCCGAACCCCCGAAGGGGGACAAGCTGAAAAAGGTGACAAACCTCCCCCTTTACAGATACTCAGTTGTCGCTGGCTACCTCAGAGAGGGAAAAGGTAGTGACGGAAAAGGGAAGAAATGACGAGGGACGATTGACGAAGGGAATATGAGAGCATAGCGTGACTGGTAATTTAATTAGCCTATTTGAAAATTAGAGAATTAGGAGATGTGTTTGTGAGTTCTGCTAAAAATATGTACTTTTGCCCCCTAAAAACATCAGAATAATGACTACCGCTATCTACAAACACTTCTTTTGGGGGTTTCTCTTTTTAAGTCAGTTTATCTTTGCACAAAAGGGATTGGAGGCGCTTATCATCAGTGATGGGGTACTGCTGAAATGCGACAACAGTAAGTTGCCCCGCGATGGAAGCATCGAACTGCCTCGCACTGTAAACAGAATTGCCAAAGAAGCCTTTAAAGATTGTCTTCCACTGAAATCTATCAGCATTGCGGGAACGGTAACTACTATTGAAGAGGGGGCTTTCTCGGGCTGTACTAACCTTACGAAAGTGGAAATATTGCCTAATTCGGTAACCTACATAGGAGCTCGTGCTTTTGCGAATTGTACTAAACTGTTGATAATATATCTGCCTAATTCGGTTACTAATATAGAGGGAGAAGCGTTTAGAGGGTGTTCTTCACTGAAAAAGATAGAGATTCCGGAAAATGTGAGCGAGTTGGGCAATCGGGCTTTTATGGATTGTTCGGGCTTGCAACAGGTGTATTTTCTGGGCGAAAAACTATCGGTGATTTCTTCACAACTCTTCTACCAATGCAAGCAGTTACAGAAGGCGGTGCTCCCTGAGAGCGTGAAAAATATAAGAAGTAGTGCTTTTGCATACTGCGAGAACCTCTCTTCGGTAACATTTCCTAAGCAATTGGAGAGTATAGGCGATGATGCTTTTGAGTATTGCAGACGATTGATAAGCATTGATATCCCTGATAGTGTAGTGTTTGTAGGGGCAAGTGCTTTCAACAGTTGTAGCAGTTTGATGAAGGTGAAACTGCCTTACGGGTTACGCCATATCCTAAACGATACTTTTTTGGACTGTACGAGTCTTACTGCTGTTGTGATTCCGGATACGGTAGAGAAAATCAATATACAGGCTTTTAAGAATTGTAGTTCGCTAGTGCGGGTGCAGATGCCTTTGGCACTTACCAATATTTATTACGCGGCTTTCTACGGCTGTAAGAGTTTGCAATACATTGATTTGCCTGATGAGGTAAAATATATAGGAGGCTTTGCTTTCGGTGAATGCCAGAATATACAAACAGTAGAACTACCCAAAGCGGTAACCGTAATTGCTTCGAAGGTATTTTACAACTGCACGAACCTCACAGAGGTAAAACTATCGAAGTTTACGACTTCAATAGGGGTGCAGGCGTTTTACGGTTGCGCGAATTTAAAAGAGCTGAATTTGCCGAACACCATAGAAAAGATAGATTTAGGAGCCTTTGAGAATAGTGGACTTATGGAATTACACAGTAAAGCTACAACACCTCCTATTATAAATAAGATAGGCTACCGCGGTAAAGTGGTAGTGCCGCATAGGTCACTAAGTTTATACAGAGAAGCGGTAGGGTGGAAAGATTGTGCTTTGGAATAGTGGGAGGGAAAGGTAAAAGGTAAAAGATAAAAGGTAAAGGCAGCGAGGACTCACAGCTGAGGATGTGAGTAAAAGATAATGAGGCGGACGGGAATGGAAAAAGATAAGAGATAATAAGGTGAAAGGTAAAAGAATTAGGTAGGGAAGCATAAATATTAAAAAAATAATGTGAAAAGTTTGGCGGATTGAAAAATTCGCCGTACTTTTGCCACCCAAAAGCGCACATAAATAGGCGTAATATTACTCACTTATAACACTAATAAGTTATGATTCAATACATTAAAGAGTCTTATGAAGAGCTAACGAACCACGTTACGTGGCCTACTATTTCGGACGCACAGAGAGAAATGGTGGTAGTAGTGGTGTTTTCCATCTTATTTTCATTAGTAATTTGGGGAATGGATTCTTCATTTGAATACCTTATAGGTAAGTATTTTGAATTTATGAAATAAAAACAGCGAGGATGTCTGGATTAATAGAAAAAAAATGGTATGTAATTAAAACCGTTACCGGTCAGGAGAACAAAATAAAGAACTACATAGAGAACGAGACCTCACGATTGGGGTATGCGGACTATGTGGAAGAAGTATTAGTGCCTACTGAAAAGGTGGTTCAGGTGCGCAATGGCAAGAAGACCACTAAGGATAGGGTTCATATGCCCGGTTATGTAATGGTGAAAGTTCACTTAGCAGGTGAGGTAGTGCATATCATTAAGTCTATCCCAGGAGTAGTAGGTTTTTTGAGTGAAACCAAAGGGGGAGACCCGCTACCCTTGCGCAAAGCTGATGTAAGCCGTATGCTCGGTCAGGTAGATGAATTGGCTGAGACAGTAGAGACGGTAGCGATTCCGTTTGAAGTAGGTGAAATGGTGAAACTTATAGATGGACCTTTCAACGGCTTTAATGCTACCATAGAGCGCGTGAATGAAGAGAAGCGCAAACTTGAAGTGATGGTAAAAATCTTTGGGCGCAAAACGCCATTAGAGCTAAGCTACACCCAAGTAGAGAAATTGTAACAAAGCCCTCGTAAAAGAGGCATTTAAATAAATTATTAATTATAAACAATGGCAAAAGAAGTTAGTAAAGTAGTTAAACTACAAGCTCGGGGAGGTCAAGCGAATCCTTCGCCACCAATTGGACCCGCATTAGGTGCTGCCGGTGTTAATATTATGGAGTTCTGCAAGCAGTTCAACGCTCGTACGCAGGACAAACAAGGGAAAATACTTCCTGTGGTTATCACCGTTTACAAAGACAAGTCATTCGACTTTGTTATCAAGACTGCGCCTGCTGCTGTTCAGCTATTGGAAGCCGCTAAGGTTAAAGGAGGTTCCGGAGAGCCAAACCGTAAGAAAGTAGCAAGTATCACTTGGGAACAAGTGAGAGCAATTGCAGAAGACAAAATGCCGGATTTGAGTGCATTTACAATTGAATCTGCAATGAGTATGGTTGCTGGTACGGCACGTTCAATGGGTATTACAGTAACTGGAGAAAAACCTTTTTAATCGCAAAGCAATATGGCAAAATTAACAAAGAAACACAAAGAAGCTCTTGCAAAAGTTGATAGAAACAAACTCTATTCATTAAAAGAGGCTTCAGCATTACTCAAAGAAATCACTTACACTAAATTTGATGCTTCTGTGGACATTGCAGTGCGTTTAGGGGTAGACCCACGTAAAGCAAACCAAATGGTGCGTGGCGTAGTTACGCTTCCTCACGGAACAGGTAAAGACGTGCGAGTGCTTGCCTTAGTAACTCCAGAGAAAGAAGCAGAAGCTAAAGCTGCTGGAGCTGACTATGTAGGGCTTGATGAATATCTACAAAAGATAAAAGACGGTTGGACAGATGTAGACGTAATAGTTACTATGCCAGCAGTAATGGGTAAGTTAGGTCCTTTAGGACGTGTATTGGGTCCTCGAGGCTTGATGCCAAACCCTAAAACTGGTACCGTTACTATGGAAATCGGGAAGGCTGTACAAGAAGTAAAGTCTGGTAAAATCGACTTCCGCGTAGACAAAACAGGTATCGTTCACGCCTCTATCGGTAAAATATCCTTCACTGCCGATAAGATTGTAGACAACGCTAATGAGTTGATTCAAACATTAATAAAGATGAAGCCTACTGCTGCTAAGGGTACGTATATGAAATCGATTTATCTTTCATCTACTATGAGCCCAAGTATTGCAGTAGATACTAAAACAGTTTAATTTGTAGTTAAAAACCGAAATTATGACAAGAGAAGAAAAATCATTAGTAATAGATAATTTAACTGCACAGTTAGCTGAAAGTAATGTTATTTATGTAACAGATTTAACTGGTTTGAATGCTCAAGACACAAGCGCATTGCGTCGTGCTTGTTTCAAAGCAAATATCAAATTGGCAGTTGTAAAGAACACTTTGCTTGCCAAAGCAATGGAAGTTTCAGAAAAAGAGTTTGGTGAATTGCCAACTATCCTTAAAGGAAATACTTCATTGATGTATGCTGAAGTAGGGAATGCTCCTGCTAAGCTCATTAAAGAGTTCCGCAAGAAATCAGAGAAACCTATCTTGAAAGGGGCATATGTAGATGCAGCTGTATTTATCGGCGACAATCAATTAGACGCCTTATCAGCTCTCAAATCTAAGAACGAAGTTATTGGTGAAATCATTGGCTTGCTCCAATCACCTGCCAAGAACGTTGTTTCAGCTCTTAAATCAGGAGGAGGTAAATTGGCTGGTATCATCAAGACCTTATCTGAAAAATAAAACTAAACGCACAAAATTATTTTTAAACAATTAAACAAAAACGATAGAAAAATGGCAGATTTAAAAAAATTCGCAGAACAATTAGTAAACTTAACCGTTAAAGAAGTAAACGAGCTTGCACAAATCTTGAAAGATGAGTACGGCATTGAGCCAGCTGCAGCAGCAGTAGCAGTAGCAGCCGGAGGTGCAGTAGCCGGAGGTGCAGCAGAAGCTGGTGCTGAAAAAACAGAATTTGATGTATTCTTGAAATCAGCAGGTGCTAACAAATTAGCGGTTGTTAAATTAGTAAAAGACTTAACTGGTCTTGGACTAAAAGAAGCTAAAGAAGTAGTAGACGGCGCTCCTTCAAAAGTAAAAGAAGGTGTTTCTAAAGAAGAAGCTGAAGGGCTTAAAAAATCTTTAGAAGAAGCTGGTGCAGAAGTAGAATTGAAATAATTTTACTTATAAACCCTATAAGGTTTAGGTCTTTTTCAGTAGGAATTAGACCTAAACCATTTTGTAATTTAAATAATAGGCTATGGAAACTATATTGAATACAGAAATAGATGACCGTAAACATTCTTTTGAAAAAGAAGATTTTTACTATCAATTAACACCTGATGAGCTAAAGAGTTTAGCGATTGCAGAAGAGCAATCAAAATTAGGAATGATAATGAGTAGTGAAGAAGTACGGAAAGAAGTACGGGAAAGATATGCGAGTAAGTTGGGTAATAGAGGCTAAAAGAAAATATTACGATGCTCTCGACTATTGGGAGAAACACAATGGTTCTTTTGATTATTCATTTAAGATAATACAAGCTGTTGAAGCCTTAGAAGATGAGTTAGTTGAAAACCCTTATTTTTTAGCAGCTTATAGTGAAATTAAGGATTTATATAGAAAATATTTCCTAAATAAAAGGTTTGTAATTTATTATAAAGTATACAAAGAACTTAATGTAATAGAAATAAGAGATTTTAGAAGTAATTATCAAGAACCTTTATTTTAGTAACTTACTTAAAAAAACAACAATACAACAACGATATTATGGCAAGAGATTTGTGCCATATCAACTTTAAAAAAGTTTAGGACTTTGACAAAGTCTTAACTATGATAAACTCACGACTAACGACTTACTACTAACGATTAAACAAATAATATTAAAGTAAAGAAAATGCTTACGAATCAAACCGCAAGAGTGAATTTTGCTTCCGTGAAACACGTTCCTGAATATCCTGACTTCTTGGATATTCAAATCAAATCGTTTCAAGAGTTCTTTCAGATGGAGACCAAATCGGAAGACCGAGTGCACGAGGGATTGTATCATACCTTTAAAGAGAACTTTCCTATATCAGACACTCGCAACCAATTCGTATTGGAGTTTCTCGACTATTTCGTAGACCCTCCTCGCTACACTATCCAAGAATGTATAGAACGCGGTCTTACCTATAGTGTGCCTCTGAAAGCCCGATTAAAGCTTTATTGTACTGACCCCGAGCACGAAGATTTTGAAACTATCGTACAAGACGTTTATTTGGGGACAATCCCTTATATGACGGCAAGCGGAACATTCGTTATCAACGGAGCTGAGCGTGTAGTAGTATCGCAGTTACACCGTTCACCAGGGGTATTCTTCGGTCAGTCGTTTCACGCTAATGGTACTAAACTCTACTCTGCACGTATTATTCCTTTCAAAGGTTCGTGGATTGAGTTTGCTACCGATATCAACAACGTGATGTATGCCTATATCGACCGTAAGAAGAAACTCCCTGTTACAACACTCTTCCGTGCGATTGGGTTTGAACGCGATAAAGATATATTGGAAATATTCGACCTTGCAGAAGAAATAAAGGTTTCTAAAACAGGGCTTAAAAAATACATCGGTCGTCGTTTGGCTGCCCGTGTGCTCAACACTTGGCACGAAGACTTCGTAGACGAAGATACCGGAGAGGTAGTATCTATTGAGCGTAATGAGATTATCCTCGACCGCGATACTGTACTCGATGAAGATAACATTCAAGAAATCTTAGAAGCTGATGTAAAGACCATTCTTCTTCACAAAGAAGATAGTCAGGCTACCGACTATACCATTATCCACAATACTTTACAAAAAGACCCTACCAACTCTGAGAAAGAAGCAGTGGAACACATTTACCGACAGTTGCGTAATGCTGAGCCACCCGATGAGGAAACTGCTCGCGGTATTATCGACAAGCTATTCTTCTCAGACCAACGTTACAACTTGGGAGACGTAGGGCGTTACCGTATCAACAAAAAATTGGGCTTGGATACCCCTATGGAAAAGCAAGTGCTTACCAAAGAGGATATCATCACCATCGTGAAATATTTGATTGAGCTCATCAACTCTAAAGCAGAGGTAGATGATATCGACCACTTGTCTAACCGCCGTGTGCGTACGGTAGGAGAGCAATTGGCAGCTCAATTTGGCGTAGGTCTTTCTCGTATGTCGCGCACTATTCGCGAACGTATGAACGTACGTGACAACGAGGTATTTACTCCTATCGATTTAATCAATGCGAAGACCCTTTCGTCTGTGATTAACTCGTTCTTTGGTACAAACCAATTATCTCAGTTTATGGATCAAACGAATCCATTGGCTGAGATTACCCACAAACGCCGTTTGTCTGCCTTAGGACCTGGAGGTTTGTCGCGTGAGCGTGCGGGCTTCGAGGTGCGAGACGTACACTATACTCACTACGGACGCTTGTGTCCTATTGAAACCCCAGAAGGGCCAAATATCGGTTTGATATCTTCGTTGGCGGTATTCTCGAAGGTAAACGGTATGGGCTTTATAGAAACCCCTTATCACAAAGTTACTAATGGGAAGGTAGACCTTAAAGATATGACTTACCTTACTGCCGAAGATGAAGAAGGACTCAAAATTGGTATGGCTAATATCGCATTAGACGATAAAGCTAATATCATTGAGGAAAAAGTGGTTGTAAAAGAAGATGGTGACTTCCCTGTAATTGAACCTAACGAAGTACAATATATAGACGTGGCGCCTAACCAAATCGCTTCTATTTCGGCTTCCCTTATTCCGTTCTTGGAACACGACGACGCGAACCGTGCGTTGATGGGCTCGAATATGATGCGTCAGGCAGTACCTTTGTTAAGACCTGAAGCGCCTATCGTAGGAACAGGTTTGGAACGCCGTGTAGCTTCAGATGCCCGTGTGCTTATGAATGCAGAGGGTGATGGTACAGTTGATTATGTAGATGCTGATAAAATCATTATCACTTATGACCGTACTGATGAACAAAAATTGGTAAGCTTTGATGCTGATGAAACAGTATATAACCTTATCAAATTCCAAAAAACAAACCAAGGCACTTGTATCAACCTAAAACCGATAGTTGAAAAAGGTGAGAGAGTGAAAAAAGGTCAGGTGTTGTGTGAAGGTTATGCTACTGAAAACGGAGAGTTAGCACTCGGTCGTAATATGAAGGTAGCGTTTATGCCTTGGAAAGGTTATAACTTTGAGGACGCGATTGTGATTTCGGAACGCGCTGTACGCGAGGATTTATTCACTTCTATCCACATTGATGAATACGCTTTGGAAGTGCGTGATACTAAATTGGGAGCCGAAGAGCTTACCAATGATATCCCTAACGTATCGGAAGATGCAACCAAAGATTTGGACGAATACGGTATGATTCGCATTGGAGCAGAAGTACGCCCAGGGGATATTCTTATCGGTAAGATTACTCCTAAAGGAGAATCAGACCCTACCCCTGAAGAGAAACTCCTCCGTGCTATCTTTGGTGATAAAGCAGGTGATGTGAAAGACGCTTCTCTAAAAGCTTCACCTTCACTTTACGGGGTGGTTATCGACAAGAAATTGTTCTCACGTGCGGTAAAAGACAAACGCAAACGCAGTAAAGATAAAGAAGACGTAGCACAATTAGAAGCTGATTACAACGCTAAGTTTGAAGCTCTTCGCTCTAAATTATTGGAAAAACTATACAGTTTGGTAGCTGAAAAGACTTCGGAAGGAGTAGTGAACGACCTCGGTGAAGAAATTGTGCCTAAAGGTAAGAAATATACTAAGAAAGTGCTTGAAGGCATTGAGGATTATGCTCACCTTACTTCTGCAGGTTGGACTGACGATAAGCACATCAACGGTCTTATAGACGACCTTTTGCACAACTATCGCATTCGTGAAAATGACCTACAAGGAGGATTACGTCGCGATAAATTTACCATTGCTGTGGGTGACGAATTACCTGCAGGTATCCTAAAATTAGCTAAAATTTACGTAGCTAAGAAACGTAAACTAAAAGTAGGAGATAAGATGGCAGGTCGTCACGGTAACAAGGGTATCGTAGCACGTATCGTTCGCGATGAGGATATGCCATTCCTTGAAGACGGAACTCCGGTAGACATCGTGTTGAACCCTCTTGGGGTACCATCACGTATGAACATCGGTCAGATATACGAAACTGTATTGGGTTGGGCAGGACAAAAGCTCGGCAAGAAGTTTGCAACTCCTATCTTCGATGGAGCATCGCTTGAGCAAATTAATGAGCTTACCGATGAAGCAGGCGTACCGCGTTTCGGTCATACTTACCTATACGATGGTGGTACTGGTGAACGTTTCGACCAAAAAGCCACTGTAGGGGTAATTTATATGATTAAGCTCGGACATATGATTGACGATAAGATGCACGCGCGTTCTATCGGTCCGTACTCACTCATCACTCAACAGCCATTGGGAGGTAAAGCCCAATTTGGTGGACAGCGTTTTGGAGAGATGGAGGTATGGGCATTGGAGGCTTATGGAGCTTCTAGTACCTTACGTGAAATCTTAACTGTAAAATCCGATGACGTAGTAGGTCGTGCCAAAACTTACGAAGCGATTGTAAAAGGTGAGACAATGCCAGAACCAGGCTTACCAGAATCGTTCAACGTATTGATGCACGAGCTTAAAGGTCTTGGATTGGATATTAGACTTGAAGAATAATGATTAATTATTAATGGTTAATAATTAATTGTTGAAATTATAATAAAATTCCAAACTATTGAATGTTCAGTAGTTTGGAATTTTTGTTTTTATATAGGAGTTAGACAGCAAATGGTAGATTATTTACTAGAAATTTAATCCTTTTAAGGCGTCTAATAGTATTTCTACTCTTTGTTTGCAACTCTCGAAGAAAGCATCACTCTTTACAATATCTCTCTCCCAATGTTCAATGGTTAGATTGCTGATGTTTTCATAAAAAGGATACCATTCTGTTTCACGAATAGGAATTCCTTTTTCTTGCAAACGTTGGTGCAAGGTTATTTTATTTTCTTCTGAAAGTTGATACTTTTTGGGGTCATTATATACTCCGTAGTAATAACCTCCTTCTTCAAAATCGAAGCTTATATTTACTTTGTCTTCCCATTCTTTACAACTAAGATAAAAGCTTATATGTGATTCGTGAGCTTCCTCGTAATGGTATTCTAATTCTCTGTCCTTAGCAAAGGTGTCCATTTTAGGGTTAAAATGTGTTTGGGCTAAGTAATTAAATACTTTGGGATAGTTCAGAAAAATGCTTTGTACAGCTTCTAAGTTGCCAAAATCACCTAAAGTTTTTACTATTTCTTCTTGATTTTTGGTGTTCATATCTTGATTTGTGAGTGTTTTTAAATGGTTACTGTACTGAATGAGGGTTTCACGTACTATGGGCAAGCGAGCTGATAGGGTAATACATTGGTCTAACCACTTGATAATAGTATCAGAATAAGAAATGGGGAGGTAGTTTACCCCTTCACCGCTTTGCTCTGAAGCCTTATCTCCCAAGAGTGTAAGATAATAAATCTTATACGCCTTATACTGTTTTTGAGAGTATTGGTTGTAGCGTTTTAATTGTTCGCGTTGGTCAGGTGCGTAGATTTTATTTTCTATGATAAGAGCATTCTTTTGGTCGTCTTCTATGAGGATATCTATACGTCCGTTATCGGTAGTATATTCGGTGTAAGCAGTTGCTGTTGAGGGATTGAATGTAGTGGGTATAGAATCTTTGTCGATTAGATTTAAAAAAGCTTCAAGGAAGGATGATTTTAGTGAATGAGAGCCCTTGGGGTTTAGCAATTCGGCAATAATGGCAGAATGGGTATTTTCATAATGATTTACCCCACAGATGCGAAACATATTAAAGCGCCCTCCCGTAGCGTCCAAAAGTTCGTTGTTCTTTTGGGTGATAGTAGCGACTTGCTGTAATAGATTTTTTAGTTCTTTCATCATTATTCCTTTTGGGATACAAAATTAGGAAATTAAAATCAAAATATTGTTTTTCGCTGAAAAAAATGTATATTTGCGCGTTTTCTTTCTAAAAAGAATTATTATGCAACAACTTACTTACATCACTGACGATAATACAGAATATCAACCCTGATTACTTTTTGGGACACTTGGTGAATATAAGGCTCAATGATAACTATTGTCTTAGCTTAGAAACTATTAGCGGATAACGAATATATTTTATAATGATTAGCTATATGCAAAAAAACATACAAGGTTAAGATAATAGTCGGCAGTACAACTCTCTTTGAGTTGATTTTAGAGGAGAGTATGAAATCAATAAAAATATTTAAAATGATACGTAACAAAACACTTATTTTCTTTTTACTCATATTATCTGCTTGTGGCAAACAAGCAGGAGAAGATGAACAGCAGAAGCATCGTAGGTAAACTGTAAAAGGATAACAAACATTTAAATAACAACCGACTATGAAAAAGTTCATAACATTAGTAGCAGCATTTGCCCTTGTGGCTTGCGGAAAGGACAGCAACGGAGGCGGCGGAGAGGATCCGATCGACCCCAGCGTAGTGTACAAAACTTCGGGCGACCTTTTCGGAAAGAACTATGTGGCAAAGGGGACCGTTTTTACGCGAAGGGTAGACAAAGAGATGCCTCTCGCGCCCAATTCAGCAGCGATTGCAGCCAAAATGAAATCGCTGGCAACCAATCCTTATGGGGTGATCACCACTATTACTCGTCAGCACTATAATTACACCATAATTATAGTAGATAGTAATGATAAGAACCAGCATTATGCTAATTTTATCCCCGAAGGACACCGTGAGCGAGACGATGCTGACCTCTATAAATACACGGGAGGGCGTCAGCCTATCGTGCACGATGCCAAGCCTGCCGCTGGGAACGATGCGCATATGGCGGTGTACGACGTGGCAACAGGAGTGATGCGTCAGTACTTCGGAGTAACGTATGTGAACAGCGGTGAGTACAAATTTAAAGGCTCGGGCTACTTCATTGCAAAGCCAGGCCTGCGAGGGCTCGCTAAGGACAACTATTGGATGCGCCTTACCAAAGGCGGTAGCTCGGTAGTGGGAATGCTCAATCCGCTGTCGCAGATCGGTATCGAGGAAGTGAGGGCAGGGGAGATCAATCACGCCCTATCGTTCACCATAGCGCACGCCCGTAAAGGCTTTTCGTGGCCTGCGAAGGCTGGCGATGGCGATCTGGACGATGCCGATGCCCCAATGGAAGGGCAATGGTGCCGTATCGACCCGAAAGTGGACTTGGATAAACTCGGATTGGGTCCTATGACCCTGATGATTGCCAAGGCGGTGCAGAAATATGGGGCTTATGCCGCTGATAAGAACGCATTTTGCCACACTTTCACCACCGAGCACGGCATTTATGAGCTTGCGATCCACGGGTTAGACCCTTGGGAACACGATGGGGAGTTTGAGAAGAAGTACGGCAAGTTCGATAACATCAACGACTTCCCTTGGGAGCTCACACAATGGGCACCTGTTGACTGGGGGAAAAAATAAACGTAGGAATCTTTTGGAGCAAATCTTATTTGCCTACAAAGCGGAAGATACTCAAATATTGGCTGAAAAGTTTGATATTTCGGGAGAGTTTTTAGAAGAAATCTATGAAATGTTCGATTTTGTAGAAGATAAAAGCGTATTGCACCTTTTCCCAATAGAAGAAATGGATAAAAAAGAAGGTCGTAGCACGACGGGCGGAGAAAATTAGCAAATTAGCAGATTGGAGAATGAGATAAATGCCAATAATACCAAATAATACCAATAATACCAGAAATAATCAACTTTGCCAAAGGTGCGAGCCGCACAGGCAGCCGTAGCACGGCAGGCGGGGAAAAATTAGCAAATGGGGAAAGGTTGAGGAGTTCGGAAGGAAACGGAAAAGTTCGGAAGAAGGAAGGGAGAGTTTTTGGTGAAAAAAGGGTGTAAGGAGGGTGGGGGTAGCTTATAGAGAGCTTATAGGAAGCTTATACGAATCTTGGACGATTGGTATAGAAAGGGTATATAAATAGTTGATTCATAATATCATACAACAGCACTAAAAATGTTAAAATCGGGGTTTCGAGGCGAAAGAAAGAGGAAGAGGCAATAGGCCTTAGGCCATAGGCACTAGGGGGAGTGTGACGGAAAATCAAAAGAAACCTCCTCCTAGCCCCCTCGGAGAGAGGGGGAATGTGGCGAGTCATTTATTCGGTAAGCCCCCGAACCCCCGAAGGGGGACAAGCTGGAAAAGGAGACAAACCTCCCTCTTTACACATACTCTGCTTTCGCGGGGTGCATCCCCAGCTATTGCTGGCTACCTCAAAGAGAGGGAATGTAGCGACGGATAAGGGAAGAAATGACGAGTGACCAGGAACGAATGATGAAGGTAATACGGAGAAGATTTCAACTTTGAGAAAGGGCGTAGCACGACAAGCAAATTAGAAACTTTGGCAAAGGCTGTAGCAGGACAGGCGAGTAGAAACTTTGAAAGTGTAAAAGTTTGAGACTTCGATAAATTTTATGCTACTAACTATCAACCTCTTAAAATATTCTTCTAAAAATATTGCGAAAAAATAATTGCTATTTTAAAAAATAGTTGTACTTTTGCACGATATTTTGTAAATAGGCTTTGTGGGGAGACCCCTATGAAGCCCGATAAATTTATTATATTCACCATAAATAATATGGCAAGAGAAAAAAATACAGCTGTTCCTAAATTTGATAAGATTTCGATTGGTTTGGCCTCTCCTGAATCTATCTTAGCCGTTTCACGCGGTGAGGTTACTAAACCTGAAACTATCAACTATCGTACTCACAAACCTGAACGCGACGGGTTGTTTTGTGAGCGTATTTTTGGTCCTGTAAAGGACTATGAATGTGCTTGTGGTAAATACAAACGCATTCGTTATAAAGGCATCGTCTGCGACCGTTGTGGCGTGGAAGTAACCGAGAAAAAAGTACGCCGCGAAAGAGTAGGACATATCAACCTTGTGGTGCCTATCGCTCACATTTGGTATTTCCGCTCATTACCTAACAAAATAGGTTATTTGTTAGGGCTTCCTTCGAAAAAGTTGGATATGATTATCTACTACGAGCGCTATGTAGTTATCCAACCAGGTATTGCCAAAGGACCAGAAGGTGAAGATTTACAATACTTAGACTTTCTTTCAGAAGAAGAATATCTCGCTATTACTGAGAGTCTTCCTGCTGATAACCAATATTTAGAAGATACTGACCCTAATAAGTTTATCGCTAAAATGGGGGCTGAGTGTCTTCTTGAACTCTTAGAACGTTTGGATTTAGACGCACTTTCTTACGACTTGCGTCACAAAGCTAATAACGAAAGTTCTAAACAACGCAAAACTGAAGCTCTTAAACGCTTACAAGTGGTAGAGGCGTTCCGCGAATCTCAAAGAAACCGCGAAAACAAACCTGAATGGATGATAATGAAGGTGATTCCTGTGATTCCGCCTGAATTGCGCCCGTTGGTACCACTCGATGGGGGACGTTTTGCGACTTCCGACCTTAACGATCTTTACAGACGTGTGATTATTCGCAATAACCGTCTAAAACGCTTGATGGAAATCAAAGCGCCTGACGTGATTTTGCGCAATGAGAAACGTATGCTTCAAGAGTCGGTAGATTCACTTTTCGACAACACACGTAAATCATCAGCTGTAAAAACAGAGTCTAATCGTCCGCTTAAATCACTTTCTGACTCATTGAAAGGTAAGCAAGGGCGCTTCCGTCAGAACCTCCTCGGTAAACGTGTAGACTATTCAGCACGTTCGGTAATTGTGGTAGGTCCTGAACTCAAAATGTACGAATGTGGTTTGCCAAAGAATATGGCAGCCGAACTCTATAAGCCGTTTGTAATACGTAAGCTCATCGAGCGCGGTATTGTGAAAACGGTGAAATCAGCTAAGAAAATCATTGACAAGAAAGAGCCCGTAGTATGGGATATCTTGGAGAATGTAATTAAAGGTCACCCTGTACTACTGAACCGTGCTCCTACTTTGCACCGTTTGGGTATTCAGGCATTCCAACCTAAGCTCATCGAAGGGAAAGCAATACAGTTGCACCCGCTTGTGTGTACAGCGTTCAATGCCGACTTCGACGGCGACCAAATGGCGGTGCACTTGCCATTAGGTCCTGAGGCTATCTTAGAGGCACAACTCTTGATGTTGGCTTCACACAATATCCTCAACCCTGCGAATGGTTCGCCTATTACTGTACCTTCACAAGATATGGTCTTGGGGCTTTACTACATCACCAAAGGTCGTAAGTCTACCCCTGAATATCCTATTAAAGGGGAAGGCTCAGTTTTTTATTCAGCAGAAGAAGTGAATATCGCTTATAACGAAGGAAAGCTCAGCTTAAACGCTTTTATTAAAGTGAAAGTGCGTGACCTCGACGAAAAAGGCAATGTATATTATCCCGTAGTAGAAACTACCACAGGACGTGTGCTCTTCAATGAGCTTGTACCTTTGGAAGTAGGCTACATCAACGAGGTACTTACCAAAAAATCATTGCGTGATATCATCGGTCGTATCCTCAAAGCTACTAGCATTCCTGTAACGGGAGACTTCCTTGACAAAATCAAGAATATGGGATACCGTTTTGCCTTTAAAGGTGGATTGTCGTTCAGTTTAGGGGATATCATCATTCCGCAAGAAAAAGCTGATATGATAGCCGAAGCCAACGGACTCGTAGATGGTATTATGATGAACTATAATATGGGGCTCATCACCAACAACGAACGTTATAATCAGGTGATTGACGTGTGGACATCTACTAATGCGCAACTTACTGAATTGGCGATGAAACGCATCAGTACAGACCAGCAAGGGTTCAACTCAGTGTATATGATGCTCGACTCGGGAGCGCGTGGTTCTAAGGAGCAAATTCGTCAGCTTACCGGTATGCGTGGTTTGATGGCAAAACCTAAGAAATCGAGCGTAGGGGGTGGTGAAATTATCGAGAATCCTATCTTGTCGAACTTTAAAGAAGGGCTATCTATCCTTGAATACTTTATCTCTACCCACGGTGCCCGTAAAGGTCTTGCCGATACTGCTTTGAAAACAGCCGATGCGGGTTATCTGACTCGTCGTTTGGTAGACGTATCGCAAGATGTGATTATTAATACAGAAGACTGTGGTACCTTGCGTGGGGTAGAAGTACGTGCCCTCAAAAAGAACGAGGAAGTAGTAGAAACTCTTGGCGAGCGCGTTTTAGGACGTGTGTCGCTCCACGCTGTCTACAACCCTCTCACCGAAGAACTCATTGTGGGTGCTGGTGAAGAAATTACTGAAAAAATAGTAGATAAAATAGAAGCCGCTCCTATCGATATGATAGAAGTACGCTCGGCACTTACCTGTGAAGCTAAACACGGTATCTGTGCAAAATGTTACGGTCGCAACCTTTCTACCGGACGTATGGTACAGAAAGGGGAAGCCGTAGGGGTGGTAGCTGCCCAGTCTATCGGTGAACCAGGTACCCAGCTTACCTTGCGTACCTTCCACGCAGGTGGGGTTGCGGGTAACGTATCAGAAGAAAATAAAACTGAAGCCCGTTTTGACGGTGTACTAGAAATAGAAGACTTACGCGTAGTTCGTGGTAAAGACAACGAACAAAACCCTGTGGACGTAGTAGTGCGTTCATCTGAGCTCCGCGTGCTTGACCCTACTACCAAAATGGTACTTCAAACACACGATATTCCTTATGGAGCGCACATCTTTGTAAAAGACAAAGAAGAGGTGAAAAAAGGGACTTTACTCTTCCAATGGGATCCCTATAATGCGGTAATCATCTCGGAATACTCTGGTAAAATCGCTTATGAAGATATCGAACAGGGAGTTACTTACCAAGTGGAAATAGACGAGCAAACAGGCTTCCAAGAAAAAGTGATTGTAGAATCGCGTAACAAGAAGCTGATTCCTACCTTGCTCATCACTGATAAGAATGGCGAAACGCTCCGCTCTTACAACTTGCCTGTGGGTGCTCACATTATGGTGGACAACAACAGCAAGATTGAAGAAGGTAAGGTGCTTGTGAAAATACCGCGTAGCTCTGCCAAAGCTGGGGATATTACAGGAGGTCTTCCTCGTGTTACCGAGCTTTTCGAAGCACGTAACCCATCGAACCCTGCCATCGTATCCGAAATTGACGGGGTAGTATCGTTCGGTAAAATTAAACGTGGTAATAAAGAGGTAATCGTTACCTCACGCTCGGGCGAAGAACGCAAATACTTGGTGAAATTATCGAGCCAAATCTTGGTACAAGAAAACGACTTTGTACGTGCAGGTAAACCGCTTTCCGACGGCTCTGTAACACCTGATGATATCTTGCGTATTAAAGGGCCATCGGCAGTACAACAGTATTTAGTAAACGAAGTACAAGAGGTATACCGCTTGCAAGGGGTGAAAATTAACGATAAACACTTTGAGGTTATCGTTCGCCAGATGATGCGTAAAGTGGAAATCCAAGACCCAGGTGATACTCTTTACCTCGAAGGTCAGTTAGTTCACAAAGACGACTTTATCGAGGAAAATGACCGCTTGTTTGGTAAGAAAGTAGTAGAAGACGCTGGAGACTCCGAAAACTTAAAAGCTGGACAGATAGTGAGCCTGCGTGAATTGCGCGATGAGAACTCACTACTCAAACGCTCCGATAAGAACTTGGTAATCGCTCGCGATGTGATTCCTGCTACTGCTATGCCAGTGCTACAAGGTATCACTCGTGCATCGCTACAAACCAAATCGTTTATCTCAGCAGCTTCTTTCCAAGAAACTACGAAGGTATTAAATGAAGCAGCGGTAAGTGGTAAAGTAGACTTCCTCGACGGCTTGAAAGAAAATGTAATCGTAGGTCACCGTATCCCTGCAGGTACCGGACTCAAAGAATACGAGAAAATCATCGTAGGTTCTAAAGCCGATTTAGAACCCGTGGTAGAAAAGAAAAAATCGAGATAGACAATGGACGAAGTAGAAGAAAAAGAAGGACAGTTGAGCATTGAGCTCGACGACAAGATTGCCAAGGGAGTATACTCTAACTTAGCAATTATCAACCACTCGTCTACCGAGTTTGTAGTCGATTTTGTAAGCGTAATGCCAGGGATGCCCAAAGGGAAGGTGCGCAGTCGCATTATCCTTACCCCTGAGCACGCCAAACGCCTGCTATTCGCCTTAGATGATAATATCCAGAAGTTTGAACAAGCCAATGGCACTATTACCAATAGCGACGACCGTCACGCCATACCTCTCTTTGGTGTAACCGGACAAGCTTAATTTAATTACAAATAATCATAACTTTGCCAAAGATGTTAACCGCCTGTGTGGTTCACACCTTTGGCATTTTTTTATTACACTTCCTTCAAAAACCAATTCCTTTTTTAGCTTTTTACCTTTTATCCCCCTACTAAACTTACTTTTAATGTCGTTTTTCTTCGCCCTCTATTCCTCTCATACATAGTGCATTATACACCCTTCCTATACCAATCGTCCAAGATTCGTATAAGCTTCCTATAAGCTCTCTATAAGCTCCCCATACCCAAAATACATCTCTACCACCAAAAAAATATATCTTTTTCTTACCTTTTCTTTCTATCAATAAATCAGTGACTTAAGTACTTCTAATACAAAAATATTGATTATTTCTGGTACTATGTATTGCATAATACTTATTTTTGTCGTATCTTTGCCCCGAATTTAAAAACATCAAAACTATGGAAGAATTTAATGTCGAAAAAACAAGAACACAAATGCGCAAAGGCATCTTAGAAATGTGTATTCTTTCCATTATTGACAAAAACAAAGAAGCTTATGTTTCCGACCTGATTGAGGCGCTCAAAACAGCCGATATGATAGTGGTCGAAGGAACGTTATACCCTTTGCTTACCCGATTGAAAAACAGCGGGCTACTTACCTATCAATGGAAAGAATCTACTTCAGGTCCTCCTCGTAAATACTACATCTTAACCGAATCAGGCAGACGCTTCCTAAACGAAACCGTAAAAGCCTGGCGTGATTTACAAACAATGATTGATAAAATTATTTAAATTATGGACAAAATAAAAAACATCAGTTTGGGTGGTTTTTCTTTTATCATCGAAGAGACCGCCTACAATGCCCTCAATAACTATCTCAATGAGGTGCGTAATCATTTGAACCAAAATACCGATAGAGAAGAAATTCTCTACGATGTAGAGCAACGTATGGCTGAACTACTCAAAGTTCGTCTCAAAGAGCGCGAAGTAGTAATCGGTCAAGACGTGCAATATCTTATAGAAGTATTAGGTCGTCCCGAACAATATGTCGAGGGTGAAGAACCTCTTAAATCTTCGCAAACCCTATGGAACCAAAATCTGTATCGCGATACGGATGATAAGAAACTCGGTGGAGTACTTTCGGGTTTGGCGCATTACTTTAAGGTAGATGTAACTAAAATGCGGATTGCTTTTGCATTACTATTCTTATTGTTTTTGTTGGGAGGTAATTTCTATAAGCATTTCTTTTTCACTATGCCAAGCACCTTAATATTATTATATGCTGTTTTTTGGGCAGTGGTACCTCCTGCGCGTACTACTGTCGAAAAATTGGAAATGAAGGGCGAAGCAGTAACGCTGGATACACTTTCCAACTACAAATCGGTTACGACTACCCAAAGTGAATGGAAAAGAAGTATTACCGACAAGAAGCTACTTGGCGTACTAGGAGGATTAGCACAGTACTCCACTACCAGTAGCACTTGGCTACGGATAGCATATTTGGCTCTTCTTTTGCTGAGTATTCCTTTATTTAAAGGGCGCTTAACGGTTATGTTAGTAATAGCTTACTTGGCACTGGGTATCATCTTGAAAAAGGAATCTGTTTTTGAGATAAGTGAGCAAGCTCCTACGTTTCAGCCCCCTAAGAAAAGTAATCTGGGAAATTTGATACTCAGCATATTGCTATACTTTATTCTTGCTGTAATACTATTACCTTTGTTTGTAGCGGTAATGGCAGTGTTGTTGGGTGTTTTTGGAGTAACCGTAGTGAGTGGTTTTTCTGCGTTTTTAGTAACCGACTATCTACCTTTCATTTTCGAACATCAATGGCAGGTAGCAGTGTTATACCTCTCGTTGATATTATTGTTTTTGCTACCTGTTTCGGTGGTGGTATTAATCAGTTTAAAACTCTTTATCAAGAGTTTTCGCTCTCCTAAAATATGGGTAATAGCCAATGTGTTGGCACTTGTGATAGGACTCATCGGGTTGCTAACCGTAGGAGGAACATTGGGCAAAGAGTTTATAACAAAAACACGTGTGGAAGAGAAAATACCCTTCACCACCCCTTCTGATACCTTAGTGGTGGAAAAGATACGCAAAGAATACGGCTTCAATTCCCCTATAATACCCATCAATACCGATACCCTAATGGTAAGAGATTGTTCTTTTTTCATAGATACTCTTCCGCAAGGCGCAGTCCCCTATTTGCAATATATCAGAACGGCTCGTGGGAGCAATACTGTGGAAGCTAAAAAAAATGCCCAAAGTCCCATCTACCCGCTCACTATTAAAGGGAATCACATTAGCCTTCCTTATTATTACCAAATTGCCAAAGGAAATGTATATCGGGGGCAAGAGGTAAAAATAAAACTTTTTGTACCTATTGGCACTTACGTCCGCACCCTTAATGAGACCTTTTTTTCTCAAAAAGGAGGAAGATGGTTAAACGAAAACGGCCTTTACAAGGTAAGCAAAGACAGTATTTACGAGGTAACGGCAAAATAATACAAAAATAAAAAATGTTAATTATTCATTAGTTATTAGTATTTTTTGTACTTTTGCACGGTTTTTGTTATAAGATGAAAATCTATAGAATTTAAATACGTAATTAACTAATAGAATGAAAAAATCATTTATCTGGGTTGCCTTAGCAACTTTCCTATTTGTGGGCTGTCGGGCTACTAAAGTTAGTGCCGATATGGACAAAGCTCCCACAACACCTTTAGCTCAGAAAACTTACAATGATGCTACCCTCAAAGGTTGGCCTCACGAAGGTTTTAAACAAAACTTCCCTGGACTGAACTTGCAAGAAGCCTATGCCCTACTCAAAGGTCTTACCCCTAAAAAAGTAATCGTAGGAGTGGTAGATTCTGGTGTGGATATCAACCACGAAGACCTTAAAAACGTAGTGTGGGTAAACACTAAAGAAATTCCTGACAACGGAATTGACGACGACAAAAACGGTTATGTAGACGACGTACACGGCTGGAACTTCCTCGGTAATATCGCTCAAGAAAATACCGAGATGACTCGTATTTACAAAACTAAGGATAAGAAAAATCCTGATTATGCCAATGCTAAAAAAGAATTCGATAAAGAAACTGCCGAAACTAAAAAACGCAAAGGCTATTATGAGCAACTTATCCAAATAACTGAATTTGCCGATAACAACTTGCGTAAAATCACAGGTAAAGAAGTGTATACCGCCAAAGACATCGATGCTGCTACCAAAGGCAAAACTTTCGATGCTCCCACTACCGAGATGATTCAGTTTATGAAACAGCTATTAGCAGATGTCTCTAATTCTGGTGATATCAAAAAAGAACTTAACGACGCTATCGAGTATTTCGATACAAAACTGAAATATCACCTCAACCCCGATTTTTCACCTCGTAAAACTATCTTAAAAGATAATGAAAACGACTTTACCAAAAAGTATTACGGCAATAATAACGTAATAGGTCCCAATACCAAAGATGCCTTACACGGCACACACGTGGCAGGTATCATTGGTGCTGAACGCAATAACGGAATCGGTATGAATGGGGTTGCCGATAATGTACTCATTATGGCAGTACGCGCTGTCCCTGATGGTGATGAGTACGACAAAGATGTCGCTCTTGCTTTGCGCTATGCAGTAGATAACGGAGCCAAAGTGATAAACACCAGCTTTGGTAAAGCTTTCTCTCCTCACAAAGAATGGGTGTATGACGCTATCAAATACGCAGCTTCTAAAGATGTTCTTATCGTAAACGCTGCGGGTAACGACTCTCAGGATATCGACGTGAAAGATACTTATCCTAACGACGAAGTAAACAAGAAAGAAATCTCCGATAACTTCCTTACCGTAGGGGCTTTGAACTATGAGTATAACAAGAATTTAGTAGCCTCTTTCTCAAACTATGGTAAACGCAATGTCGATGTATTTGCCCCTGGGGTAAAAATCTATTCTACCACTCCTGAGAATAAATACGAGTTCTTGCAAGGAACCTCAATGGCTTCTCCCGAAGTAGCCGGAGTTGCAGCCTTGTTGCGTTCTTACTTCCCAAGTCTCAGTGCAGCCGAAGTGAAGAAAATTATTATGGAGTCTGGTGTAAAAGTAGATATGAAAGTATTTGTAGGTGAAGATGATGATGAAGGTAAAAAACGCAAAGAAATAAACTTCGCCGACCTTTCTACTACAGGTACTATTGTAAATGCTAAAAATGCAGTAATCTTAGCCGCTAAAATTACTAAAACAAAACTTAGCAAATAGAAATTTATATAATACAATGAAAAGCCGTATGAGAAATTCTCACACGGCTTTTTTCATATTTGCTTGTTATTCATAAATCATTAGCATTTTAAATGCCTGTCGTGCTACGACTTATTTGTGAGTACTATAAAGTTCTGCAACTTTCGCCCAATTAATCACGTTAAAAAACGCCTCAATATAATCAGGACGACGGTTCTGATAGTGCAAGTAATAAGCGTGTTCCCACACATCTAATCCCAAGATAGGAAAACCTCCGCAACCAGTGTTAGGCATTAGCGGGTTATCTTGGTTTGCAGTAGAGCAAATCTCAAGCTTACCTCCTTTGTGTACACAAAGCCACGCCCAACCAGAGCCAAAACGAGTAGCCGCAGCCTTGCTAAAAACTTCTTTGAAAGCTTCAAAACTTCCGAAAGCCTCTTCAATTGCCTTAGCCAATTCTCCCGTAGGTTTACCTCCGCCATTAGGGCTCATCACTTCCCAAAAAAGATTGTGATTGTAAAAACCGCCAGCGTTATTGCGAAGAGCAGCATTGTTCATATCAAGTGAGGTAAGAATTTCCTCAATAGTTTTGCCTTCTACCCCTGCTGGAGCCAAAGCCGTATTCAGGTTCGTAGTATAAGCGTTGTGGTGCTTAGTATAGTGTATTTCCATTGTACGCGCATCGATGTAAGGTTCAAGCGCATTGTAAGCATACGGTAATTTAGGTAATGTAAACATAGTATTTTCTTTTTAAATTTTTAGCAAAAGTACTATAAAAGTTAATTGGTTGAGATACTTTAATGATAGATTTTCTTTATATAGGTATAATTATATTTGGAAAGTATAATTATTTTCATACCTTTGCAAGGTATTTTTCATTTACAAAAACCCACTACCCTATAATAATTATGAAACATTGCATCTTTTTTCTCCTTTATAGCTTTATTTTCGCTACTTATGCGCAAGAGCTTTCACTTTTAGACCGCCTTTCTGCTATTAAAAACGGCGGTAAAGATTTTTATGCTATTGATGGCTATATCATTACTAATGAAAATTTGAACCTCCCTTTTGATGAGAAAGGATTCAAAAAAGCTTACCGCAAACTAAAAGTAACAGCGCAAGAAGCTACTGCCAATCCTCGTGTGCTTGTTGATAACTATATGGTAGTAAAAGAAACTGACGAGGGCGTGCAAAGTTTGTATTTTGTAAAAAACAAAGCTAATAATATTGCTCTTATTTATTTTGCTAAGTTCAAAAACAGAGAACCTGAGGTAGAAGAAGCCCTAGTAAATCTCATTGTAGAAAACAAAATTCCCGAAGATAAATACGCTCCTACTGATGCGAGTAGTATCAATTTCGCAGGCAGAACCATTCCGCTAATGGATGACTGTTATTTTACGGGTATTAACACTGTGCTATGCCCTTATAATGGCGGGATGAACTGGGACATATCCCGCACCTTGGAAGACGCCCAACAAGCCGTTGCCGACCAGTTTGCTGTGAACACACAGCGCAAAAGTGTCAAACCGACACAAGAGGAAGAAGTAGACGTTATCTTTGAAGAAGTGCCTACCAAAGCCAAGAGAGTAGTGTTTGACCTCAAAGGGGTAACTTCGCTTTTAGCCGGAATGTCCGGTGGCAAAACACTTACGGTATACTATGTTGCGCAAGTGGTGCGCAATCGTCCCGTGGGCTGTGTGATGAGCTTTTGGAATAACGATAATATCAACTCCAATACAGGTTTACCCTTGCTTTTAAGCCGTGTAATGCGATTGAAATAAACAACCTCTTTTAACCACTATATGAAAAAACACCTATTAGGGCTCTTATGCCCTTTATGTCTCATCGCACAAAACAAAACTACTCAAAAACCTAACGTGATCATCATTGTAGCCGATGATTTAGGCTATGGCGACCTAAGTTGCTATGGCGAAAAGACAATTCATACCCCGCAGGTAGCCTCTCTCGCCAAACAAGGAATGGTCTTTACGAACGTACATTCCACCGCTGCCACTTGCACACCTTCGCGCTATTCACTCTTCACGGGCTTGTACAATTGGCGACGCAATGACACCGGTATTGCTCCTGGTGATGCTGCTATGGTCATTCGTCCTAAGCAAACCACCATTGCCGATGTGTTCAAAGCAGCAGGCTATACTACTGGTGCTATTGGCAAATGGCACTTGGGCTTAGGAGGCGAACGCGGTAAACAAGATTGGAACGGCTTTATCACCCCTGGACCTTCCGATATAGGCTTCGAATATTCCTGCATAATGGCTGCCACAGCCGACCGTGTGCCTTGCGTATGGATAGAAAACCAACGCGTAGCCAATTACGACTCCTCAGCACCCATCGAAGTGAGCTATAGCAAGCCTTTTGAAGATGAACCTACGGGTAAGAACAACCCCGAACTGCTCACTAAGCTCAAACCTTCCTTACACCACGGTCACGACCAAGCCATAGTGAACGGCATTTCGCGTATCGGCTATATGAAAGGGGGTGGCAAAGCTCTCTGGACGGACGAATATCTCGCCGATACCATTGTAGCCAAAACGGTAAAATACATCGAAAATCACAAATCTCAACCTTTCTTTCTCTATGTGGGTACTAATGATATACACGTACCTCGCTACCCCAATCCGCGTTTTGTTGGCAAGAGTGGTATGGGTTATCGCGGTGATGCAATTCTCCAATTCGACTGGACAGTGGGTGAAATCGTAAAAGCCCTCAAAGCTAATAAGCTATACGATAATACGCTCATCATTATCACCAGCGACAACGGTCCTGTGATAGACGATGGTTATCAAGATCAAGCCGAAGAACTCTTAGGCAGACATCGTCCGTGGGGAGCTTTTCACAACCACGGAGGCAAATACAGCAATTACGAAGCAGGGACACGTGTGCCCTTTATCGTACGCTATCCTAAGATAGTGAAAAAAGGTACTTCCGACGCTTTGCTTTCACATATCGACTTCTTTGCCTCTTTGAGTAAATTTATTGGTGCTGAGATACCCGCAGGAGCAGCCACCGATAGCGAAGATTACCTCAAAGCCTTCTTAGGCAAGGACAAGAAAGGTCGCCCTTATGTAATAGCCTCTGGGGGAGCGCTCTCCATCACCGATGGTCGTTGGAAATATGTAGTCCCCAGCGACAACCCCTCTTATCAACCCCTCACTCGCACACATCTGGGCAACTATCCTGAGCCCCGATTGTACGACCTCAAAGAAGACATAATGGAGCTCTACAATGTAGCAAAAGACCATCCCGAAGAGCTCACCAGACTCAAAACAATGCTCGACAATATTAAAAACAGAAAATAGTGCTTTAACAATCAATAATAAAGTTCGCTCCAAAAAAGTATCTACCTTTTTTGGAGCGATGTAATATCAATACTTTTTCTTTTATTCTCACTTCTATTTCCCCTTTTCTTTCGTTTATTCTTCATCTATCCGTGTAGCTCGCTCCGTCTTTTGTTCGTTCTTTAGTCATTGTAGAGCCACTGTAGACCCACTGTAGACCCACTCATCATTCGCCTTACCTTTGTCTTTCCGTCACTACATACTCTGCCAAAGTTGAAATCCCCTCCGCATTACCTTCGTCACTCGTCATTTGTCATTCGTCATTCATCATCTCTTTCTTTTACCTTTTACCTTTTATCTTTTACTTTTTACATAAATCCCATTTTTTGTCATTTGCTAATTATTTTCTATTTTTGCACTTTAAACAACATCTGTTCCGATGGAAGACAATACACCTCAAAACACTACTCCACAAGGAGATAGCATCATTAAAGTCACAGGTATGTACCAAGATTGGTTCTTGGATTATGCTTCGTACGTAATCCTCGAACGCGCTGTACCAGCAATCGAAGATGGCTTTAAGCCCGTACAACGCCGTATTATGCACTCGCTTAAAGAATTAGACGATGGTCGCTACAACAAGGTGGCTAACGTCGTGGGGAATACAATGCAGTATCACCCTCACGGCGATGCGAGTATAGGCGATGCTATTGTACAAATCGGTCAGAAGGACTTGCTCATCGATACGCAAGGTAACTGGGGAAATATCCTCACAGGCGACGATGCGGCAGCTCCTCGTTATATCGAAGCTCGCCTTTCTAAGTTTGCCCTCGATGTGGTTTTTAGCCCTAAGGTAACCGAATGGCAATCCAGCTATGACGGTCGTAAGAAAGAGCCTATCAGCTTGCCGGTGAAGTTCCCGCTCCTCTTGGCACAAGGTACCGAGGGGATAGCCGTGGGGCTTTCTACCAAAATATTACCTCACAACTTCATCGAGCTTATCGAGGCTTCCATTGCTTACCTCAAAAATAAACCTTTTGAATTATACCCCGATTTCCCTACTGCGGGTATTATGGACGTAAGTGGCTATAACGATGGGGCAAGAGGCGGACGTGTGCGGGTGCGTGCTAAGATTTCACAACTCGACAAGAGTACGCTTTGCATCACCGAAATTCCGTTTACTACCACCACTACCTCGCTCATCGACTCTATACTGAAAGCCAACGAAAAAGGCAAGATAAAAATCAAAAAGGTAGACGATAACACAGCTGCCAATGTAGAGATATTGGTGCACTTGCCCAACGGCACGTCACCCGATAAGACTATCGATGCGCTCTACGCCTTCACTGCCTGCGAAACAGCTATTTCGCCCATTACCTGTGTGATTGAGGACAACAAACCGCATTTTCTCACCGTTTCAGAAGTGTTGCGTCGCAGTACCGACCGCACAGTAAGTCTGCTAAAACAAGAGCTCGAAATTGAACTTTCTGAACTCGAAATGCAATGGCACAGTGCCTCGCTCGAAAAGATTTTCATCAGAGAAGAGATGTATATCGACTTCAAGAAATACAACGATAGAGAGAGTTTGTACGAGTACTTGTACCAGCGTTTTGAACCTTTCAAAAAAGATTTACTCCGCGAGATTACCGATGACGATTTGGCTAAACTCACTCAAATACCAATGATTCGTATCACCCGCTTCGACTCTTATAAGGCTGATGAAAATATCCTCAAAATTGAAGCCGATATCGAGGAAGTGAAAAACCACCTCGCAAACCTTATCGACTATGCGATTTCCCATTTCGAACGACTCAAAAAGACTTATGGTAAGGGGCGCGAACGGAAAACTGAAATGCGCGTATTCGATACCATCGAGGCGACCAAAGTAGTGGTACGCAATACCAAACTCTATGTGAACAGAGCTGAAGGTTTTGTGGGTACAGGCTTGCGCAAAGACGAGTATGTAGGTGATTGCAGTGATATCGACGATGTGATTGTATTTACCGAAAGCGGTGCAATGTACGTTACCAAAGTAGCTGAGAAACAATATATAGAGAAAAACATCATACACGTAGCAGTCTTTAAGAAAGACGACAAGCGCACCGTGTACAATATGATTTATAAGGACGGACAAACGGGCTTCTCTTATATCAAGCGTTTCAACGTTACGGGTATTACCCGCGATAAGAAATACGAGCTCATTCCTCAACACAAAGAGTCGCGCGTGCTCTATTTTACAGCCAACCCTAATGGTGAAGCCGAAGTAGTAACCGTGAACTTGCGTCAGTTAGGCACTTTGCGCAAACTGCGATGGGATATCGATTTTGCCGATACCCTCATCAAAGGGCGTGGCGTGAAAGGAAACCTCGTGAGCAAATATGCTATCAAGCGCATCGAGCTAAAAGAAAAAGGCATATCAACCCTCAAACCGCGCAAGATATGGTTCGACGATATTGTAAAACGCCTCAACACCGAAGAACGCGGTACGCTACTGGGGGCTTTCAAAGGCGATGACCGTATGCTTCTCATTACCAAAGAGGGCGTCGTGAAGACCATTATCCCCGAATTGAGTCTGCATTTCGAGAACAATATCGCCGTAATGGAGAAATGGGTGCCCGAGAAACCTATTTCGGTGATTTACTACGATGGCGAGAAAGAACGCGTATTTGTAAAACGTTTTGTGGTAGAGAACGAAAATCGCGAAGAGTTAGTCATTACCGAACATCCTAAATCGCAATTGCTCTTCGTCTCTGCCGATTGGCGACCTATGGCTGAGGTAGTCTTCACCAAAGAAAAAGGCAAGGAGAAAGAGAACCTCATTGTGAATTTAGAAGAGTTCATCAGTGTAAAAGGCATCAAAGCCTTGGGCAACCAGCTCACTACCGACAAGGTGAAAACTGTCAACCCCCTTGAATCTCTTCCCTACGAAGAACCCCAAGAAGAGGAACCCGTAGAAGACCTCGGCGATGAAGAAATTGTCCCTCCTACCTCTGAAAATGAGAGCGACGGCACCCAAACAGAATTAGAATTCTGAGATAACGATGAATAATCAAGTCGCTTTTGCATCGCTACACTTTGCCAAAGTTTTTAATTGCTCGTCGTGCTACGACCTTTGGCAAAGTTGATTGAGCAGTATATCCGAATAATATCCTAATAATCACCTGCTGATGCAAATTTACGGCTTGTCCCCCTTCGGGGAAGTCTGCGAGAGCAGAGTATGTGAGGGGCTTTAATAAAAAAACAAACCTTATGAAAAACTATATTACACTCTTTATCATATTGTTGTTGGGAAGGAATGCAGCGGTGGCACAAGAGAGTAAAGAGGCTGTGCTCCACCGGCTCAACCAAACCATTGAGCAGAGTGCTACTTATATACAAGCCAAAGAACAGCGTATTACTTCCTTGAAAAAGGCTCTTAAAAAAGCCTCTCAACCAACAGAAAAATACGACCTGCACAAACAATTGTATACCGAATACCGAAAATTTAAGGTCGATTCGGCAGTAGCCTATTTGCTGAAAAACGAACAAATAGCAATAGCTTTAAACGATGCTGAAAAGCAAGATGAAACCCATATTTTACTTTCTAAACTCTACTCGGTAAAAGGAATGTACGTAGAAGCGTTGCAACTACTAAAAGCTATCGATAAACACAGATTACCCAAGAAATCTCTGTGTGAATATTACGATTCGTGTTATGCCTTGTGCAGTCATTATGGGCAAAGTATCAACAATAGTGCTTATTTAAGTGCCTCCAACCGCTACCGCGATTCCTTACTATTGTGCATAGACAAACAGTCGCTTACTTTTAAAGTAAACAGTGCTATCGATGAGTTCTTTACAGGAGACAAGAACCGCGCTATGCAACAGTTTCAGCAACTATTGCCACAAACTACCGAAGAGGAACCTGAACGTGCTATAATAGCTTATTATTTAGGTCTTGTAGAACGAGAAAAAGGAAATGACGATCTTCAAGAATACTATTTTGCCCTTTCTGCTATCGCCGACATCAAAAACGCAATCAAAGATAACGCTTCCTTGCAGAGCTTAGCGCTTACTTACTACAAACGAGGGAATATAAGCAAAGCCTATCAGTTTATCAAGATGGCTATCGATGATGCTGCCTTCTGCAATGTGCGACACCGCGCCGAAGAAGGTGCCTCTTTCTATTCCATTATCAACACCGCCTATCAAGAGAAAGAAGCCAAACAAAAGAAAGAATTACAATTGTATTTGGTACTCATCAGTGTGTTATCAGTAGCCTTGATTATCGCTTTGGTATATGTGTACAAACAAGTTAAGCGATTGATAAAGATACGTAAAGAACTCTCTTACAGTAATCAGCAACTCGAAAAACTCAATACTGACCTCCAACTGATGAACCAAAACCTCGAAGAGGCAAACCTCAACCTCGAGGAGGCAAATCTTATTAAAGAAGAGTATATTGCTCATTTCTTCAACCTCTGTTCAGCGTATATCGATAAGATTGAAAACTACCGAAAACTACTCTACAAAAAGGCTTCTAAACATCAGTTTGACGACCTTACCAAGGTGCTAAAATCTACCTCCGTAGTAGAACAAGAATTAGAGGCTCTCTACAAGAATTTTGATACTATCTTCCTCAATATATACCCGCATTTTGTAACCCACTTCAATGCTCTTTTAGAAGAAGGAGAGCAAATCTTTCCTAAAAAAGGAGAACTACTGAATACCGAATTGCGTATCTTTGCCCTCATTCGTTTAGGCATCACCGATAGTAATAAGATAGCCGAATTCTTGCGCTATTCTCTTCGCACAGTGTACAACTATCGCACCAAAGTACGGAATAAAGCGAAAGGAGAACGCGATACTTTCGAAGAAAAAGTGAAGAAAATACGTAATTAATAGGTGAAATTTCAGTACTTTTTTAAGCTTTTTTCACAATTCAATTAGCTAATATTCAATTCGATATTTTTTGAAAGCAGTACTTTTCTAATACCCGATTGCGCACAAGTGTTTTTTTGCTGTACTTTTGGAGCAACTAAACAAACGTAATGTTTTTATTTTATGAAAGTACTCAAAGAACATTTAATGCTAATGATGGTACTGTTAGTAGGCTTTGTAGGTTTTGCCCAAGCACAATACAGCAGAGTAACAGGTACCGTAACCGATGACAAAGGAACACCTCTTCCTGGTGTTTCTGTAGTAATAAAAGGTACTACCAAAGGCGTAGCTACTGATTTCGACGGTAAGTATACACTTACTGAAGTAGCTCGAGGAGCTGTTTTAGAGTTTTCTTCTGTAGGCTACAAAACCCTCGTTTTAAAAGTAACAGGTGAACAGCTCAATGTCAAACTTTCTGAAGTTGCCCAAGACCTCGATGAGGTGGTAGTAGTGGGCTATGGGACTCAAAAACGTGGTGATGTAACCACTGCTATCACCTCAGTAAAGACCCAAGACCTCGACCAACGTCCTGTAACCTCAGCTGCACAGGCTATTCAAGGGCGTGCTGCGGGTATCCAAGTAGTGCAACCTAATGGTGCTCCAGGCGCAGGCTTGGCTGTGCGCATTCGTGGGAATACTTCTATCAGCGCTTCTAACGACCCTCTATATGTGGTAGATGGTATCCCTGTGCAAGACATCAGTGGGATTGCCCCTACCGATATCGAGAGTATGCAAGTACTTAAAGACGCTTCCTCAGCAGCTATCTACGGTTCACGTGCTGCTAATGGCGTAGTGCTTATCACTACCAAACAAGGTAAACGCAACGAGCCTAAAGTATCTGTTAATACTTATGTGGGTATCTCGCAAGTAGCCAAACGCATAGAATCCTTAAATACGGCTCAATACAAGGAACTGATGAAAGAAACAGGTGCTGTTACTCTTCCTTCAGGTCTTACCGATAAAACCGATTGGTTTGATGAAACCTTCCGCAAGAGTATTATTCGCAATACACAGCTTTCTTTCTCAAATGCAACTGAAAACACCAAGTATTACATTTCAGCAGGTAATTCTAAAGATGAAGGGGTTATTCGCTCTTCTTTCTTCGAGCGTTATAATGTACGTTTGAACTTAGAAACCAAAATGCGTAAATGGCTCACTTTTGAAACCAATCTATCCTATTCCGATTACTCGTCTAATGGTATTATTACCGGTACAGGCTCTAACCGCGCTGGAGTAGTGCTTTCGGTAATCAATACCCCTAAATACGCTCCTATATGGAGTGATAAACCCGGTGAAGAAGGTTGGTATTATTACAATTTCTATGGAGCAAACCTCACTCACCCTGTAGAGAATATCTCTCGTAATGCTGACAATACCTCTAAGAGCAATCGCTTGGTAGGAAGTGTATCGGCTATCGTAACTTTCCTCCCTAGCTTGAAGTTTAAATCTACAGTAGGTATCGACCGTTTAGGACGCACTCAAACCCATTGGACAGACCCTAAACTCACCGAATATGGACGTAAGATCTTCGGTACTGCCGACGATATTCGTACTAACAACACCGTGATGACCTACGACAACTTGCTTACTTTCGACAAGAGTTTCGGAAAGCATAACCTTTCTGCTTTGGCGGGTACTTCAGGAACGGTATCTAAATGGAATGAAAGCTATTTGTATGCCTCTCACTTCCTTACCCCCGACATCAAAACCCTCAACGCTGCCAATAAGATAGAACAAGGTAGTGGTTCAAGAGCTGCCGAATGGGCAATTATGTCGTATTTAGGTCGTATTTCTTATAACTACGATAGCAAATACCTTCTCACAGCTAATTTCCGTGCCGATGGTTCTTCAAAATTGGCACCAGGAAAACGCTGGGGTTACTTCCCCTCAGTATCTGTAGGATGGAGACTTTCACAAGAAAACTTCTTGAAAGAAGTAGATTGGCTTAGCGAACTCAAATTGCGCGGTGGCTGGGGACAAACAGGTAACCAAGCTGGTATATCCGATTACGGCTACTTGCAACGCTTTTCTATCACTCGCCAAAACTGGTGGGAGGCAGGCAAAGGTGATGCAATGGTAACCTTGCGCGCTAATTCATTCTCTAACCCTAACCTCACTTGGGAAACCACAACCCAATCTAATATCGGGCTTGATATAGCGCTCTTCAAAAACCGTTTATCTCTTGCCGTAGATGCTTATCTTAAAAAGACTACCGATTTGCTAATGGATGTACCTCTTCCTTCTACTTCACCCATACCTTCTATTTATCGCAACGAAGGTGAAATGACTAATAAAGGAATTGAATTTGCACTCGATACACGCAATCTCACAGGTGATTTTACTTGGAATACCAATTTCAATATCTCGTTCAACCGCAATGAACTTACCAAACTCACCCTTCAAAAAGTGTATTACTACGCCACTACCTCCGATGCTACTACTGAACAAGTGGTACGCATCACCGAAGGACAACCTTTAGGCAAGTTCTGGGGATTGATAAGTGAAGGCGTAGACCCTCAAACAGGCGATATCAAGTACAAAGACCTCAATGGTGATGGTAAAATCTCAGTGTCCGATAAAACTTATATAGGCGATCCTAACCCCGATTTTACTTTTGGGCTTACCAATGACTTCTCCTATAAAAACTTCACTTTAAGTGTCTTCTTCCAAGGCTCTTATGGCAATGATATCTACAACGCCTCTCGTATAGAAACTGAGGGAATGTACAAAGACCAAAACCAATCAACTGCCGTGCTCAATCGCTGGAGAAAACCAGGCGATATTACTGATATACCCCGCGCTAAAAGAGGTACTGATAATATTAAAGCATCGTCTCGTTGGGTAGAAGACGGTTCATATTTGCGCCTTAAAACTCTTACTTTGGCTTACAACCTCTCCAATGAGGAATTGGCTAAATATGGTATCCGCAAGATACAACCTTATTTCACCGCCCAAAACCTTTGGACACTTACCAACTACAAAGGCTTTGACCCCGAAGTAAACCAAGGGCTTTCAGGTCCTACGATGGGTATTGATTGGGGTACCTATCCTCAAACCAAAACCTTTATCTTTGGCTTAAACATTGATTTTTAATACCTATACAAAAATGAAAAGATACATATACCTTGCATTTTCGTTAGCAACGCTAACGGCTTGCAGTTTAGATAAAGACCCTATTTCGGAGTTTAACGAAAAAAATACAACTACCGAGGGCAAAAGTTCCTCTGCTATAGAGAACAAAGCACAAATGAAAACACGCTATGAAGCTCTCTATGCCTTTGTGCGTGGATCAGCACAAGAGTTCTGGACATTGGATTTTCTCCAAAATACCGAAACTCGTGCCGATAATGCTTATGCTGGTACTTCTGGCGTTGCAATTACATCTATCGAACAAAACAGCCAAGATGCATCTAACGGAAATATCAAACGTGATTGGCAAAAATACTTAGAGGGTATCAACTTAGCCAATGTAGTAATTGCCAATGTAGACAAAGTGCCCGATGCTTCTCTTTCTCTTGCCGAACGCAAACAGTGGAAAGCCGAAGCTAAAATACTCAAATCGTGGCTTTTATTTGATATGGTGCGCTTTTGGGGAGCAGTACCTATTCCTCCTATCGAAGTCCCTGAAATATCATCTGAAAATGTAGAAGAAACCTACAAATTGCTCTTTCCTAAACGCTCTTCAGTTGCCGAGGTGTACAACATCATCCGCACCAACCTTGAGGAGGCTCTCGTCGATGCTCCTGCTGTGAAGGCTAACGATAAGTTCTTCTTTAGTCGCGCAGTTGCCAATGCACTCTTAGCTCACGTATATGCCGAGAAACCTATACGCGACTACAACAAAACCATTCAGTATTGCGCATCCGTAGAAGCCGATGGCTTTTCTCTCTTGCCTAATTATGCCGATTTATTTCAAATCAACGATGCTAAAACCGATGTAAAAGTGCGTAACTCTGCCGAGTCTATCTTCGAAATTACCTACTCTCAAGGCGGACAAACTTGGCTACCGGGACTTTTTGGATTGAACTACACCAACCCCAATAGCACTTACGACTGGGCAAAATGGGTAACCCCTTCACGCGATCTCATAGCTGCTTTTGATGCTGAGGGCGATACCGTGCGCAAAGATCAAGCTATCGTTTGGGGGCAACCCTCTTGGGAAAATTATTACCCTTCTAAACACTATCCTTTTATGTACAAAATACGTTCAGGAGGCAGTAGCATCATCAAGTTGCGTTTAGCCGATATCCTCTTGCTCAAAGCTGAAGCTTATGCCACTTTAGGTCAAACTGCCGAGGCGGCTGCCTTAGTAAATCAAGTACGCGCAAGAGTAGGACTTGCTGCTATTTCCGCCTCTCTTTCACAAGAACAAATGAAAGCAGCCGTACTCAAAGAACGTCGCCTTGAATTGGCTTTTGAAGGCTTCCGTTGGTTCGATTTGGTGCGTAACGATAAAGCCATTGAAACAATGAACTCTCTCAACGCAAGAGATACTGGTAGACTAAAACAAACCTACCCGCTCAACGAGAACACAGTGCTTTATCCTATCCCACAAACTGAATTAGAAAACAATAAAAAACTTACCCAAAATCCTGGTTACTAATGAAATTATTTCCGTCTTTTTTACTTGTAATACTCTGGAGCATCGCTTCTTGCAGCTGCCAGAAAAAATCCAACACAGGGGAGGAACCTACTCCTCCCCCTGTTGTTGAGCCATCGGTAGGTAAAGTGAGCGTATTGCTGACTACAGCCAATCGTCAAAAAGAATTCTACAAAGAGCAAACCGACCTAAAGCTCATCAAAAACCCTAACGCATCTTATAGTATCACCCTAAAACCCGCTGAAAAATTCCAAACTATCTATGGTTTCGGGGCTGCTATTACAGGTTCTACCTGCTATAACTTGATGCAGATGTCCCCAGCCGATAGAAAAAATTTCCTCATTCAAACCTTCTCTGAAACTGAAGGTTTTGGACAGAATTTCGTGCGTATATCCATCGGCTGTTCCGACTTTTCTCTAAGTGAATACACCCTTTGCGATACCAAGGGAATAGGGCATTTTGCCCTCACCAAAGAGGAAACGCAATACGTGATTCCTATACTCAAAGAGATTCTCGCTATCAACCCCAAAGTGCAAATCATAGGCTCTCCTTGGACACCTCCACGCTGGATGAAAGTTAATAATCTTACCGATTTACAACCTCATAACCAATGGACAAGCGGTCAGCTAAACCCCGCTCACTATCAGGATTATGCGTTGTACTTCGCCAAATGGTTGCAAGCGATGAAAGACAATGGATTGAACGTCAATGCCATCACTATACAAAACGAACCTCTCAATAGGGGCAACTCGGCTTCTATGTATATGGGATGGGACGAACAGCTCGCCTTTATCAAAAACGCCTTAGGGAAAACTCTGCGCAACAAAGGCTTTGCTGAGGTTAAAATCTACCTCTTCGACCATAACTACAACTACGATAATATACCTTCGCAACAGCAATACCCCTTACATATCTATAAAGATACCGATGCCTCTCAGTACGTTGCGGGGGCTGCTTACCATAACTATGGGGGAAATCCTAACGAATTGAGCAACATTCATAACCAATACCCCAATAAAGAACTCATCTTTACAGAAAGCTCCATAGGTACTTGGAATGACGGTCGCAATCTTGAACGCCGTCTCACCGAAGATATGCAAGAGCTCGGTATCAAAACCCTCAACAATCATTGCAAGGCGGTGATTGTATGGAATTTGATGCTAGACGAGCACGGAGCTCCCAATCGTGAAGGCGGTTGCAAAACTTGTTTTGGTGCGGTCGATATCCAAACATCCGATTATAAGACGATGCAACGCAATTCGCACTACTATGTGATAAGTCATCTTTCGGCAGTCATCAAGCAAGGTGCGACCCGTATAGGCGTTGAGAAAACCACCGACGACAACATGCAATGTACCGCATTCGAGAACCCCGACGGCTCTTTGGCTTGTGTGTTGTTGAATAAAAAGAAAGAAGCAACCTATCTGACTCTAAACACCGGCAAGCACTATTTCTCTTATGAAGTACCCGCTAACAGCGTGGTATCCTTTTTGATACCTAAAATATAAACAGAAATTGTAAACTTTGCCAAAGCTCGTAGCACGAGAGGCTATAATAACTTTGGCAAAGTTGAACATCAACAAATTAATTAAGCAAATGAAAAGAATATTACTGTTGTTATTCCTATTAGTAACAACCTTTGCGAGTGCGCAAACCGCAACCCCTACAACCCTTATCAAAACCGTTATTCCATTTGAACAACGCGACGAAACTTCTTGGATTACCCGTTATCAAAAGGATATTACCAACTACCAAAAGGAGAATAAACGCTTAAAAGACCTCTCTTGCGACGTACTCTTTCTGGGGAGTTCATCTATCAATCTGTGGGATACTATCTATGAAGATTTCGCTCCACTGAAACTCATTCGTCGTTCCTACGGAGGGGCTACTTTGCGCGATATGATTTACAATTACAACACTATTGCCAAAGGCTATACCCCTAAAAGCATTGTTCTTTACGTAGAAAACGATTTGGGCAATCATAAGGAAGGTGTAAATGCCGTGAAGTGCTTTGACCTTTTCCGTATATTTATTGACAAGCTCAAAAAAGACTACCCCAATACGCCTCTGATTGTGGTATCGCTAAAACCCTCACAACACAAAGCCGACCAGCTGAAAGACCAGCTATTGGTAAACGCCCTTTTAGAGGAAAATGCCACAGCACAAGGCTATACTTATATTGATATCACCAAAGTAATGTACGATGAAGCGGGTAACCTCCGCACTGATATCTTTAAAGAAGACAACCTACATATGAATGCCGAAGGTTATAAGCTCTGGACAGCCATTCTCAAACCGCTTCTTATTAAAAAAGTGAGAGGAGAATAGATTAGCTAGTTAACAGATTAACAGATTTGTAAATGAAGAGTGAGACGTATAATATTTTAGATTGCTGAAAAAATGTTAAAGTATGCTAAAAGGACAAGAAAAACACAAACTTTTTTAGGAGGTACTCATTTTTCACCTTAAATAACTAAAATACTAATAATCATTTTATTACATTACTTTTTATGTTTTACTTTTCAGCCACTTTGGACGAACCTAAAGCGAACCTAAGGCGAAGGTAAGGCGAAGCTAAACCGAAGATAAGGCGTTACTAAACTGAAAATCAATTGGCTAAAAAGGGGTATGAAAATCTGAAGAAAATATGTTAAAAATTAGTTTTTGACGAAAAAAACGCAAAAATATTATCTCTGAAAAAAATGAAATTTGTTTTATTGAGAGGTAGTGTTTCTATTTGCTCAATTCTAAGAACACTAACAACTAAAAATGACTAATATGAAAAATATAAAAACTTTACTGCTTTGCTTTGTCGTAGGTACGCTCTCAGCCCAGCAAATGCCGGTTTATTTAGACGCTTCGCAACCCATTGAGAAGCGTATAGACGATGCTCTCTCGCGAATGACCTTAGAGGAAAAAGTAGCTATGTGCCACGCTCAATCTAAGTTCAGTGCCCCTGGCGTGCCCCGCTTGGGTATTCCCGAAAATTGGATGACCGATGGTCCTCACGGCATACGCCCCGAAGTACTCTGGGACGAGTGGAATCAAGCGGGTTGGACAAACGATAAATGCACCGCTTTTCCCGCCCTCACTTGCCTTGCTGCCACGTGGAATCCCGCTCTCAGCAAAGCCTACGGAAAAGCCATAGGTGAAGAAGCGCGCTATCGCAACAAAAACGTACTCTTAGGTCCTGGGGTGAACATTTACCGCATTCCTCTCAACGGTCGCAATTTCGAGTATATGGGTGAAGACCCTTATTTGGCATCAAAAATGGTCGTGCCTTATGTGCAAGGCGTGCAAGCCAATGGTGTGGCTGCTTGCGTGAAGCACTATGCGCTTAACAATCAAGAAATCAACCGCCATACAGTGAATGTAAAGGTAGACGACCGCGCCTTGTATGAGATTTACCTCCCCGCTTTTAAAGCCGCTGTGCAAGAGGGAAAAGCGTGGAGCATAATGGGGTCTTATAACAAATATAAAGACCAATGGGCTTGCCAAAACCAATATCTATTGCAAGACATCTTGCGCAAAGAATGGGGCTTCGACGGTGCCGTAGTATCCGATTGGGGTGGAGTGAACAACACCGATGGTGCTGCCCTCCACGGATTGGATATGGAATTTGGTACTTGGACTGACGGAATGGTCGAAAACCGCTCGAATGCTTACGACCATTACTTCCTTGCTCAACCCTTTCTCGAAAAACTGAAATCAGGGGAAATAAAAGAAGAAGTAGTGAATGAAAAGGTGCGCAATATCCTCCGACTTGTATTCCGCACCAATATGGCAGCCAATCGACCCTTTGGGTCATTCGCTTCACCAGAACACTTTGCCGTCGCTCGCAAGATAGGGCAAGAAGGCATCGTACTGCTCAAAAACGATAAAAATGTATTGCCTATCGACGTTAAAAAGGCAAAAACCATAGCCGTGATAGGTGAGAATGCTATAAAAATGATGACCGTAGGTGGAGGAAGTTCCTCACTGAAAGCCGTTCACGAGATACTCCCCTTAGACGGAATCAAAAATCGTGTGGGCAATACTGCCAAAGTGCTCTATGCACGTGGCTATGCCAGTGATGATTACAAAGACCAAGACGGGCTTGCTGCCAACGACATTACCGACAAACGTCCTGCGCAAGAACTCCTTGCCGAAGCTGTTAAAACTGCTAAACAAGCTGATGTAGTTATCTTTATAGGCGGACTCAACAAACACGATGGTCAGGATTGTGAGGGTAACGACCGCAAACAATATGGCTTACCTTACGGACAAGATGCTGTGATTGAGGCTTTGGCAAAAGCCAATAAAAACTTAGCTGTAGTACTCATTTCGGGGAATGCAATGGCAATGCCTTGGGTGAAGAGTGTACCTGCCATTGTACAAGATTGGTATTTAGGCTCTGAAGCAGGTAACTCCCTCGCCGATGTACTCTTCGGTGATGTAAACCCTTCGGGTAAATTGCCTTTCACTTTCCCAGTGCGTTTGGAGGACAATGCAGCCATAGCCTTAGGTGAATACCCAGGTGATAAAGATGTTACCTACCACGAAGGCATTTTGGTAGGTTACCGCTACGCCGATACCAAAGGTGTAAAACCGCTATTCCCTTTCGGTCACGGACTTTCTTACACTACTTTCAAATACGGCAAACTCACCGCCGACAAGAAAACCACCAACGGCGATATCAGCTTCTCGATAACAGTACAGAACACTGGCAAACGTGATGGTGCTGAAGTAGTACAACTCTATTTGCACGACGAAGAAGCCTCAGTATTACGTCCGTACAAAGAGCTCAAAGGTTTTGAGAAAGTATTCTTGAAAGCAGGAGAAACCAAAACCATAACTTTCCACATCACCAAGCAAGACCTCTCCTTCTTCGACCCCAACCAACACGCTTGGGTAGCCGAAAAAGGAACTTTTAAAGCGTTAGTAGGCACCTCTTCTGGCGACATTAAAAGCACAGTAGATTTCACCTTAGAATAAATATTTTTTACTTTTCATATGAAAAAAGCTTCCTCCACTTTGCCAAAGTTGGATTGGCGACAACATTTTTTCATCATTTATCATTTATCATTCGCAATTGTTTTTTATCTTTGCCACATTATTAAGTGTCTATAATGAAGAAAAACATACTCCTCGCCCTGCTTTCAGGGGCTTTACTCGCTTGTGCGTGGGTAACTTACGGCATTACTGCCCTTATATTCATTGCCTTAGTACCTCTCTTACTAATGGAAGCGCGCATTAGGCGTGATTACCAGCATACCAAACGCAAGGTGTTTGCACTCTCTTATTTGGCATTCCTCACTTGGAATATCCCCACTACCTGGTGGATATGGTACTCTACCCAAATAGGAGCAATTTTTGCTATTTTGGCAAACACTCTCTTGATGACACTCACTTTCTTCCTCTACCATATCGTAGCGAAACGTATGAACCGCAAAGTGTCGCTCGTTTTCTTAGTAGCGATATGGCTCTCTTTTGAGAAATTCCACCTCACGTGGGACGTCTCTTGGCCTTGGCTCAATTTGGGCAACGTCTTTTCCGAACAAGTTACGTGGATACAGTGGTACGAATATACGGGCACCTTCGGGGGCTCACTATGGGTATGGCTTGTGAATATCGTACTTTTTATAGGCTTAACTGATTATCTTTTTACTAAAAAACGTAAAGCATTTTCTCGAAAAGTGGGGGTGGCAATGCTTTTTTTTGCTATTCCTGTGGTGATTTCGTATTTCCAGTATATCAATTATAGCGAAGCAGGCAAAAAGACAATCAATGCTATTGTTTTACAACCTAATATTGATCCTTATCAAGAAAAATACGCACTTTCCAATCAAGAAGTAGGTAGACTCTTGGTACAACTTGCCGCTGAAAATATAGACGACCAAGTGAATTTTATCATCACTCCCGAAACGGTTTTTGCTGAGAACATTAAGTTACAAGATTTACCTGTTTCGTGGGAAGTATCTATTTTGCGTACTTTACTCAGTCACTATCCTAATGTAAACTGGATAGCAGGAGCTTCTATGATTGAGTTTGTAAGAGACAAAGCCCATACAACCTCACAAAGCAACTACTTGTCCAACTATGGTTTTTGGTACAACGATTACAATTCGGCTTTCTTGCTCAATCGCAATGCCGAAGTACCACTGTATCACAAGAGCAAACTGGTGGTAGCAGTGGAAAATTTCCCTTATCAGCAGGTGCTAAAACCTATTTTAGGCGAAACCCTTATCAACCTTGGCGGTACGGTAGCCCTGAAAACTACCCAGCCTGAACGCACTGCCTTTGCAGGAGTAGACACCGAGGGCAAGGCAGCACCTATCATTTGCTATGAGACTATCTATGGTGAGTTTGTAACGGGCTATATTAAGAAAGGGGCTAACTTCTTGGCAATTCTCACCAACGATGCGTGGTGGAGTGATACGCAGGGTTACAAACAGCTACTCAGTTACACCCGCCTGCGTGCGATTGAAACCCGTCGCAGCGTAGCCCGCAGTGCTAATACAGGCGTTTCCGCTTTTATCAATGGTAGGGGAGATATACTCAAAACCCTTCCTTACGGCACCCGAGGTAGTTTGAAAGGTACCATCGCCTTAAACGACGAACTCACATTTTACGTTCAAATGGGCGACTACATCGCTCGCATTGCGTATTTCTTGGCGTTTTTTGTATTCTTGTATGCGGTATTGAGGAAACGTGAAAAAAGGTCGTAGCACGACGGGCAATTAAAAAATTTGGCAAAGTTGAATACCTCTATTTGCATCACTTTTCTAACGACTAAAAAACTAACGAGTAAATCGTATGGAACACTACATTTCAAACGAAGTCCTTCTGCTTGAACAACTAACAGCTATTATAGAAGGCGATACACAACTGAAACTCTCAGAAGAAGCGGTAATTAATATCGAAACTTGTCACCGTTTTCTCAGTGATTATCTCCAAAAAGACCCCAAATCTCTGAACAATCTTTCGGTAGACTCTATGTCCCTCTTGCGCCATTATGCTTGTGGCATAGGTGAGCGCATTCCTAACGAGATTGTCAAGCTGATGCTTTTCCTGAAAATACAATCCTTCTCCTACGGCTATAGTGGGGTACGATTAGCTTTGGTACAACGTCTCATCGACTTTTATAATCACGGGGTCTTCCCTGTAGTTTATTCCAAAGATATCCCCGATGAACGCATTGCCTTAGCACACCTTGCCTTGCCTCTGTTCGGTGAAGGCGAAGTGTGCATACAGCACAAAGTCTATTCGGCTCAAGAGTTAGAAGGCAAATACGGTTGGCAACCTCTATCGTCAGAAGGACGCGAAGCCGATGCCCTGCTCAATGGAACCCAGCTCACCACCGCTTATGGCATCTACAACCTTAGCAAATCGCTCAAACTTATTCAGTGGGCTGATTTTGTAGCATCGGTTTCCACCCAAGTATTTGGAGGCAACCTCTCGGCATTCTCGGAAGCAATGCAAGTGGTACGTCCGCACAAAGGACTTGTAGAAACTGCCGAACATCTTCGTATGCTTCTGAAAGACAGTGTCCTCTCTGAGCACCCACAAGCCTTCTCGTCTATGCCCGAAGCTTTTTGCTCTATCCCTCAAATACACGGAGCCGTCCGAGAGTCGATTGCGGCTATTCGTAAGGTAATTAAAACCGAGATGAACTCAGTTACCGATAACCCTATTCTCTTCCCCGAAACTCAAGAAGTTATCTTCGGAGGTAATTCACATACTCTGCCTCTCTCATTAGCAATGGACTTTTTGGCGATTACTCTCACCAGCTTGGGCAATATCAGCGAGCGACGCGTGTTCTACTTGCTTTCTAATATCGGTAAAGAGATAGAAACTGAAATAGATTACCCCATTTTTCAACGAATTATTGAAGGAATATTGAACGAAAACCGTCGTCTTTCCACTCCTGCGAGCATCGAGAGTCCAATTTTATTTGAAAAAACAATAGACATTAAAGGAATGGGAGGTAGTTCGGCTATTAAATGCGAGCAAGTAGTGAAGAATATAGAAGAAATATTGGCTATTGAACTCATTTTGGCTACTTCACTGTGGAAAAAGAAACAATTTGAGCATCATTCAGCTTTATTTAAGGAATATCTCTCTTTTATGGCAGAAGAGGAAGTAACTACCCTCAAGAAGCAAATAGAGCACACAATAAGGTTTTTTGAGATGAACAATGAATAATTGATAATTAATTCATATCTTTGGGACAAAATTGTTCAATTTTAATTATTAAAAGTTATGCTGAAATTACAAACTGTTCTTTCTTTGGTATTATCGATGTTTGCCTTTCATATATTTGCACAAGGCGAAAAACCTAATAATTTGACGATGTTTATAGGCACTTATACCGAAGGAGGCAATTCTAAAGGTATTTATACCTATCGTTTTAATCAGGAGAATGGAACTTTCGAACTGCTGAGCAGTGCCACCGCAGCCAATCCTTCTTTCTTGACGTTATCCCCCGATGGAAAACGCCTATATGCCGTAAGTGAATATAACGATGGGCGACAAGGAGCCTATTCGTTTGATTTGAGTCAAGATAAAGCGCATTTGAGTTATCCCGTTTTTCAATCTACCGTCCCTAAGGAGGATTCTAAGGAAGAGCCGAAACAGGCGGGTGCTGACCCTTGTCATATTGTTACTGACGGGAACTATGTAATTACGGCTAATTATACAGGGGGCGACATCAGTGTTTTCCCGCTAGATGCAGAAGGTAAATTAAAAGCAGAGACACAGCATATTGCTTTTGTAGGAAAGACACCCAAGCGCGTGGCACATATCCACTGCATTATTCCCACCCCTGATAAAAAGTATATATTAGCAACTGATTTGGGCAACGACCGCGTGTATCGCTTTCGTTACAACAAAAAAGCACGTAAAAACGTTAAGGTACTCACCGCTCAGCGAGTAGCTTATGAGGTGAGCGACGGACAAGGACCTCGTCATCTTACGTTTAGTAAAGATGGTCGTTTTGCTTATTTGATAGGCGAATTGAGCGGAGAGTGTGTAGTGCTCGGCTATCACAAGGGTAAACTGAAAGAAGTGCAACGCTTAATGGCTGATGAAGGCGGCGGACGAGGCAGTGCCGATATACATATCAGTCCCGATGGGCGTTTCTTATATACCTCACACAGATTAAAGAAAGACGGCATTGCTATCTTTGCTATCGACCCTAAGAAGGGTACTCTCACGAAAGTAGGATACCAATTCACAGGTATTCACCCTCGCAATTTTGCTATTACTCCCAATGGTAAATTTCTTTTAGTAGCTTGCCGAGATGATAATAAGATACAAGTGTTTCGGCGTGACGAAGCAACTGGTAAGCTCACCGATACGTCGCTTAATATCAGTGTAGATAAACCTACTTGTGTGGCGTTTGCAAAATTGAACTAAAATCAGTACTTTTGTCACACAAAATTAAACAAACCAAAAAAATGAAATCTTTAAAAGATAAAGTCAAAGACTTTATAATGTATTTATTTGACAGTGTAAAACAAAACAAGATAATTTCTAAAGACTACCTTATTGCAGAACTTACACCAGATGCTATGGTGGTGTTACAATCAATATCAGATATTCAGTTTAGGTATAACATAGCTTATGTATCTGTTAACCCTTCAGAACTAAAACATATTTTTGATAGACATTATGGTGAAAATGAAAAGGCACCACAGCAAGGGAAGCCTCTTACAGATACAGATATTGCTCTTATGGTAGATGTTTTGGATAAACCTGATAAACTTATTTCATTAGGGTATATAGAAAAACATCAAGCTGAAACTTATTTGTTTTTGAAAAAGAATGAAGATAATACAGTTGTAATTATCGAAGTATTTGGTAGTAAAAATAATAAATTACGGCTAAAAAGTATGTATAATAGTGTTAAGTCAGAAGAAAAAATAATAGAAGATGAGTTAAAATCCTTACTCAACACGCCCGATAACGCTTCTGGGTTATTAGCCCAGCGAGTCTATGACTTTAACTCATCTCCGGGTACAAAAGTACAACATCTTTTGCAATTTACCAAAGAATTGTCAATAAAATAAGTTCTATTCCACAAAATTATTAATTATTCTCAATTGTTCATTGTTTATGACCGACTTAGAAATCGCCCAAAAGGCACAGATGCTCCCTATCAGAGAGGTAGCTAAAAAATTAAACATCAGTGAGGACGACCTCGACCCTTACGGGAAATACAAGGCTAAACTACCGTTGCACCTCATCGACGCTGAGAAGATGAAAAACAGTAAGTTGGTGCTCGTTACGGCTATTACCCCTACCCCTGCTGGTGAGGGCAAGACCACGGTGAGCATTGGTCTGACGGAAGGACTTAACAGAATAGGCAAAAAAGCGATTGCCGTATTGCGTGAACCATCGTTAGGTCCTGTTTTTGGTATTAAAGGAGGGGCAGCTGGTGGAGGATACTCACAGGTGGTACCTATGGAGGACATCAACTTGCACTTTACAGGTGATTTTTCGGCTATTGAGAAGGCTAACAACCTATTGGCGGCTGTCATTGATAATAATATCCAAAGTAAAACACACTCTATTGGCATCGACCCACGCACCGTAGTTTGGAAGCGCGTAATGGATATGAACGACCGTGCGTTACGCCATATAGTAGTAGGTTTAGGCGGTGCTACTCACGGTGTGCCTCGCGAAGACGGTTTTAACATCACTCCTGCTTCTGAGATTATGGCGATACTATGTCTTGCCGAAAGTTTTTCTGACCTGAAAAAACGTATTGGCAATATCTATGTAGGCAAAAAGTTTGACGGCACCCCCGTATTTGCCCGCGATTTAAACGTGGTAGGGGCAATGGCGCTACTGCTCAAAGAAGCTATCAAACCTAACCTCGTGCAAACTCTTGAAAACAATCCTGCTATCTTGCACGGAGGCCCGTTTGCTAGCATTGCACAAGGTACGAACACTGTATTGGCTACCAAAATGGGATTATCGTTAGGTGAGTACGTAATTACCGAAGCAGGTTTTGGCGCTGACCTTGGGGCTGAGAAATTCCTCAATATCAAATGTACTTCAGCAGGATTAGCTCCCGATGCAGTGGTGATTGTAGCAACGATTCGCGCCTTGCGTCATCACGGAGGGGCTAAAAAAGAAGAATACAACACTCCTTCCTTGCAAAAAGTGAAACTCGGTATTGCCAATTTGGAAAAACACATCGAGAATGTGCAACTTTTTGGTCTCAAAGCAGTGGTAGCGATTAACTATTTCCCTAACGATAGTGAAGAAGAGATAGCCTATGTAAAAGAAGTATGTGCTCAAAAAGGGATAGAAGCTATTGTGAGCAAAGGGTTTAGTGAAGGAGGTAAAGGTACCGAGGAACTTGCTCGCGCTGTCGTGGCTATAGCCCAAAGTGGTGAGAGTCATTTTAGTCCGCTATATAGCAATGAAGCGAGTATAGAAGAGAAAATAACAGCAGTAGCTACTAAGATTTACGGAGCGAGCAAGGTGAATTACAACAGTAAAGCCGTAAGTCAGTTGAAACAAATCAAAACATTAGGCTTTGATAAAATGCCTATTTGTATAGTGAAGACGCCTAAATCGCTCAGTGATGACGAGAAGAAACTCGCCCGTCCTACCGATTTTGAGGTAACCGTGCGAGAGTTTGAGTTTGCCTCAGGGGCGGGCTTTGTAATCCCAATCTTGGGCGATACTGTGCGTATGCCGGGACTCCCTAGTGTGCCTGCCGCCGAAGGTATGGATATAGACGACGAGGGAGTTATCACGGGACTCTCTTAATAGGTAAAAGGTAAAAGATAAAAGGTAAAAAGAGCTTGTTCGGAAAGTTTTGCTTTGAAGAGCCTTTGCAAAACACCCCTACGAATGTAACGAAAATATGATTGATTAAGTTAGTTTTCAACTTTGCCAAAATTTAAAACTTTGGCAAAGTGTATACTGAAAATTAATTCTCGCGTATCTTTTCTATAATATACTCGTAATGAGTGTAGTGTTTTACAAAATCGAGGTCGGTTACATCAATGATAAGAGAATTCATAGCGGTATTCTTCTGTATGAAATCTAAATAGCCATAGTGTATCTTTTTGAGATAATCGGGGGAGATGTTTTGTTCGTACTCCCTACCGCGCTTCTTGATGTTCTCAATAAGACGGTCGGTATTTTGATAGAGGAATACATACAAATCGGGTTTGATGATTTGGCTATAAAGAATGTAAAAAAGCTTACGGTACAACACAAATTCATCATCGGTAAGAGTTACCTTAGAAAAGATAAGTGATTTGAAGATATCATAATCGGAGACGACGAACTCCTTGAACAAGTCCATTTGTGCTAACTGTTCACACATTTGCTGGTAGCGTTCGGTAAGGAACGACATCTCCAACGTAAAACCGTATTGTTTGGGGTTCTCGTAGAATTTAGGCAGGAAAGGATTATCGGAAAACTGCTCTAAGATGAGCTTTGCATTGAAGTCTTCGGCTATTTTGGTCGCCAAAGTGGTCTTTCCAGAACCTATATTCCCCTCAATAGCAATGTACTTATAATTCAAGAAAGGTGATTTTTGTGCAGGAAACGACAGCTGGTCGGTAAGACGTTGCACGGGTGAAGTATCATCGGTAGTGCGGAGGAGTTCGGCAACCGTTTTTTTGAGTACGGGGTGTACTTTGAGGTCGTCGATATTTGCTAAAGGTTTCAGCACAAACTTACGGCGGTGCAAAAGAGGATGAGGCACGGTGAGCACTTCGGTATTAATAACTTTATCGTCGTAGAAAAGAATATCGAGGTCGATAGTGCGTGATTGGTAGCCTTTGGACTGAGGCATACGCTCTCGCCCGAGTTCTTGTTCTATTTGCAAGAGCTGTACTAATACTTCCTCAGGTGAGAGAAAGGTACGACATAGCAAGCAGGTGTTCAGGAAAGCTTCCCCCGAAAAACCCCAAGAGGGTGTTTCGTAAACAGGGGCTATATCGACAATAGTACCCACCCGCATCGCAATGCCTTCAATGGCTTGTTGCAGGTAGGCTTTACGATTTCCTAAGTTACTTCCTAATGATATGTAGACATCGTGGTTCAATTAACAATTGACAATTGACAATTAACAATTAACGAGCGCTATTCAACTTTGGCAAAGTATAGGGCGCAAAAGCGACCTTTTTTCATTGATTATTGATTCTGCAAAAATCGCATTATGTTGTCGTAGATGCGGTTCTCTATATCGGAAGTATCGGCGGGAAGAAATTTTTCACCCATAATATTCTCGTAGAGCTCTATATAACGCTCAGAAACGGATTGTACATACTTATCAGTCATCGTAGGTACTTTTTGTCCTTTTTCACCTTGAAAGCCCTTCGAAATGAGCCACTGGCGTACGAACTCCTTGGAAAGCTGTATTTGGGGTTCACCGTTTTCTTGTCGTTCGTCATAGCCTTCTTTATAGAAATAACGAGAGGAATCGGGGGTGTGAATTTCGTCGATAAGCACTATTTCGCCATCGCGAGTTTTACCAAATTCGTATTTAGTATCTACCAAGATGAGTCCGTGTTTAGAGGCGATTTCAGTACCGCGAGCAAAGAGTGCGTAGGTGTATTTTTCCATCAATCGATAGTCTTCCTCGCTTACAATTCCTTTGCGAATGAGGTCTTCACGAGAAATATCTTCGTCGTGCAAGCCTTGTTCGGCTTTGGTAGCCGGAGTAATAATGGGGTGTTGTGGGAACATATCGAACTCTCGCAAGCCTTCTGGCAAGGGGACGCCCGATAGTTTGCGCACGCCATTTTTGTAGAGACGAGCCGAGTGCCCTGCAAGATAACCGCGAATGACCATTTCCACTTTTAGCGGTTCGCACACTTGGCCAATAGAAACATTAGGGTCAGGAGAAGCAATAAGCCAATTAGGTACAATATCTTCGGTTTGTTGCAAGAAACTTACAGCCATTTGATTTAATATCTGACCTTTGTAAGGAATACCTTTGGGTAGAATGGTATCGAAAGCCGAAATACGGTCGGTAGCAATCATAATGAGGGTATCATCTTTAAGTTGATACACATCACGCACTTTCCCTCTGTAAACGGATTTTTGTTTAGGGAATTTAAAGTTTGTTTTTGTTATAGTATTCATTTCTGTAAATGGTTAAAAATCTCTTCTCGGTGCAAAGGTACAAAATAATTACAAATTACGGATTACGAATTGTGAAAAAAATGAGTGAAGAAATTGTAATACCTTAAATACCAGAAATGCCAAATAAAGATTAGAAAATTAGAAAATTAGAAAATGGGAAGTGTTGTTAATGGTTAATGGTTAATGATTAATGGTAAATGGTGAATAGTGAAATTGGGAGAGAGGTATACAAAGCTTATAGAATAATTAAAGAATGAGTGGCTTTTCAGTGGGTCTACAGTGGGTCTACAGTGGCTCTACAGTGGGTCTACAATGAAGACTAACCAAAGATTAATTGAATACTAACTGAATAGCAATTGAATTTAGAATATTACTAATATCAATCAAGGGTTGAATTAATTGATGTGAGAAGAGTGTAGCTTACGCTACAGAAATCTTACAAATTTTTACAAATAAAACAAATAGTCAGTAAGCTACCCGAAAGTCTCGCAAAGACTTCACGGATTACACAGATTTAGCAC